>JGI12420J12819_1000183_pt1 | contig 43241 bp, 35 predicted proteins | sample Passage237A_FD_12819 | JGI IMG/M metagenome (IMG submission 12819) | reverse complement strand
CAGGCTTTCATTTCCGGATGGGAATAATGGCCTTACAGCAGGGGAAAACGATTCCCGCCTGTCTGGCGCTGATGACCAGTCTTTTGATCGGTTCCGAAGGGACTTATGGCCCCACCTGCATAAACGTTCTCAATTCCATTGCCCGGAGTGAAGACGAAATCCGGCAGTATGTGTCCAACCGAAAGGTAAAGCAGAGCGCCGTCTTCACCACGGTAGAATCCATTGTACTCTCGAAAATCGCCTTCGATAAGAGTTATAAACCCCTTATCGGCCTGGATGATCCGATCACCCGTCAGATTCAGGTAATACTGGAGAAACTGGAATACGATGAAAACGACGACGACTTCTACATGCGCTATTACGTGCCGATATACACGCAAATCTTTCAGCAAAAGAAATTCGAACCCATGGTAGCACTGATGTTTGCATCGGTGCAGATGCCCTATATCATCAACTATCAGAAAAAGAACAAAAAAGAAATTCAGGGCTGCGCCACCTTCGCAGCCCAATATTTCAACGCCATCTGTTCAACCAGAGAGTTGAATCCTAAAAACCGGAATAGCGACAAGGAAATTTACTTCTACGAAAATGGAAAGCTTGCCGGAAAAGGCGTGGTGAAGCAAGGGGAATTTGTTGGCGACTGGACTTTTCTCACTCCTGCAGGCAACAAGCTGGCCGAAGGACGCTTCAACGAAAAGGGACAGAAAGAAGGCCTCTGGAGATACTATTATTTCTCAGGCGCACTTGATGCCGAAGAAGTGTATAAAGAAGGAAAGCTTCACGGAGTATGTAAATACTATCATGATAACGGGATTCTGGCGGCAGCCCGAAACTATGTAAACGGCGCACACGACGGCGAATACCGCTATTTCAACGAAGTAAATCAGAATACCATTGCAGCGTTCTATAAAGGCAACAAGCTGCACGGATTGCGTACAGAATATACCGCAAACGGAACTAAAAGCAGCGAACAGAACTATGCGGATGGAAAGCTGCACGGCCCCGTTCGAACCTTCCATTCCAATGGCAACGTAAAAAATGAATACCACTATACAAATGGGCAAACTGAAGGAGCCAGTAAAGAGTATTTTCCGGACGGAAAGCTGGCCGTAGAAGGCCAATATGCCAACGGAAAGCAATCCGGAACCTGGAAATACTATTTCGGTGATGGCAGAATTGATCGGATCGAAACGTACGTGAACGGACTGCTGGAAGGAGAATGTCCTTCCTACTACGATAACGGACAACTATACACGAAGTTCTTCTATAAAAAGGGAAATCTCGAAGGACAAATGGATTATTTTGACTTCGATGGAAAACTCCACCGCACCGCCTTCTATGAAAATGATCTCATCAAATGGATGAAATTTTTTGACAAGTCGGGAAACCTGGTGCACGAGTCCGTGGCTTCCGACAAAGGGTTCGATTTTGTAAGATTTACTCCCCACGGTGCCCGGGTAAGTGAGATCAGTTTCGACAAAAAGGGAAATATTGTTAGCGATCGAAAGGACTACTACACCAACGGGAACTTGAGAAATCACGAAAAATTCAATTCCGATGGCCAACTTGAAGGTGTGATCACCTCCTATTATCCCAATGGCAATCCGGAATCAGAGATTACCTATAGCAATGGATTGCGGAACGGGCACAGCACCTATTATTTCCAACACGGCACCTTACAAGCGGAAGGCTGGATGGTTGATAATCTTTCACAGGGTGAATGGAAAATTTACCATGAAAACGGAAATATCCGCGAAGTCAAATATCTTTTAAATGATGAACTGAACGGACCGCACACCCTATACTGGCCGAATGGTAAGAAAAATGCGGAGTACCTCTACAGTAAAGGGCATCTTGAAGCCGTAGTTCAATACGATACATTGGGCAATCGTATCAATTCCTACACACTCCATAATGGCAACGGAGCGTACCAAACGGTGAACGTTAACGGCAGTCCGATTTCCGAAGGTAACTACCTAAATGGGAACATTCATGGGACCGTTAAAGAGTACTATTTCAATGGAAAACCGTTATGCCTATACGAAATGAAAAACGGACTGAAAGAAGGACCGTATAAAACGTATTACTTAAACGGAAAGATCCATACCGAGGGAGTTTTCCGGGTTGACCAGAAAGAGGGCGTCTGGATCAACAATTACGAATCGGGCGAGCTGCAGATCAGGGAAGAATACAAAAACGGCAAACTACACGGAAAGAAGACCAACTATTTCCGAAACGGGAACCCCCGAACAGAGATAGAATATAAATACGGATCGCGCGAGGGCCGCTTTACCGCCTACGATGAAACGGGAAGTCTGAGATATGTAATCATCTACAAAGACGATATGCCCATAGCGTACACCTACTCCGGTAAGGATGGAAAACCGGTTCCCGAAATTCCCCTTCCGGATGGAAACGGCAAGGTGGTGGCCTATTTTGCCAATGGAAACAAATCCGCCGAATTCAGTTATGTTGAAGGTAAAAGACATGGCGTCACCAGAGATTTTCATTCCAATGGAAAAATCTGGAAAGAAACAAACGATGAATACGGGATTTCTGAAGGCGAAACCAAAATGTATTACCCGAACGGTGTCCTGGCCGATCATTACTCTTATCTACACGACGATCTGGAAGGATATTTCATCGAAAAGAACGAAAAGGGCCAAACCACGCTCGAAGGACATTATGCCGCCGGCAGCTTTCATGGTGAAGTAAAGGCGTTTGACGACAATGGAAAGTTGATTGAGACCCGAATCTATTACTACGGACATTTATTGAACATCAGGAAATGAGATTCAAAACGATAAAAATCAGCGCGATCCTGGTTTCCCTACCCTTTCTCCTGCAGGCGCAATCGGAAGCGGAGCTGAAAAAAAAGTATCCCGGCGAAGAGGCCGTAGTGGTGAGGGCTGCCGAGCATTACGAGATCAAACTAAGCAAAGGCGTTCCGGTAATCACCAGCAAGGAAACCCGCCAGATCATGTATCTGTCCGATAATGCCGTTCATCTTGGCCGGCATAGATTTTACCATAGCGGATTTCATGAACTCGGCGAATATGAAGCCTATACCCAAACGCCCGATAACCGGAAAATTCGTGTTTCGCAGTTCAAAACGGAAAGCAGCACTTCCGCGGGAATATTTTACGACGACACCAAGGAAAAAGTTTTCGATTTTCCATCGGTCACTACCGGTTCGGTAGGGAATCTCAAGCTTTCCTATAAGCACAAAAACCCTTACCTACTTTCCCCCCATTACTTTTCACGGGGAATTCCGGTCGTATACAATGAGCTGAAGATCAGCTTTCCGAATGAGATGACGATCCGATATCTGTTCAAGGGTATGAATACCGATGTGATCAAATTTTCGGAAGAGAAGAAAAAGAACGAAACGATCTATACCTTCTATGTAAACGATTTGCCGGCAGAAAAGAGCTATCCGGATGCTCCGTCCTACGCCTGGTATTCGCCGCATGTGGTGTTTTATATTGAAAGTTATCGTAACGACAAAGGCGAACTCGTCCGTCATCTCAAAGACAGCACGGATTTGTATCGGCTGAATAGCTCCTTCATCAGGGACGTGAAAAAGGAAGCCGGTTCCGAATTAAAAGCCATTACTGATTCTCTGATAGCCGGTAAAAATTCGGACAGGGACAAAACCCAAAGTATATTCCGCTGGGTACAGCAGCACATCAAATATGTAGCATTTGAAGACGGAATGGAAGGGTTCGTTCCGAGGAACGCCGACTTTGTATGCCACCGTCGATTTGGCGATTGCAAGGATATGGGCAACCTGCTTACGGTTATGCTGAATGCCGCAGGCGTCAAAGCCTACAATACATGGATTGGAACCCGAAAACTCCCCTATTCGTACCGCGAAATTCCCACACCGATTGTCGACAACCATATGATCTGCACCGCCCTGATCGATGGCGAATATATTTTTCTGGATGCGACCGACCCGGACTGTATTTTTGGATTTCCCACACAGGGCATTCAGGGAAAGGAAGCACTGGTCGCCCTCAGCCCCGACTCTTTCAGGATCGTCACCGTTCCCGTTGTTCCGGCCGAAAAAAACACTGCCGTTGACAGTACCTACATAACACTGACAGAAGATGGCATCAAAGGGAAAATCGCCCTGCATTTCACCGGTTATTATGCATCGGCGATGCACGGCTATCTGAATAACCTGGACGAACGCGACAGGGAACAGCGATTAAAGGGTTCATTCAGCCGAGGCTCCAACAAATTCCGGCTGGACGGATATCGGATCGGCGATCTCTCCGACAAAAACAAGCTCTCGATGTTCGCCGATTTCAGCCTTTCCGACTATGCTAAGAAATCGGGTGACGAATGGTTTATCAACCTCAATTTCCGAAAGCTCTTCCAGTCGTCCGAAATCGATATCCCTAACCGTAAAATGCCGGTTGAATACGATTTTCACGACCGCGTTGAAAAAGTTGTTGTGCTGGAAATACCGGAAGGATATAAGGTTGGTTACCTACCCTCCGGAAAATCCTTCTGGAACGACGTCTGGGGTTTTGACATGAACTATAAAGAGGAAAACAATCGTGTAATCCTGACCTTCCGGTACACCCAGCGTCACCTCCTTCTGCCGGTGGAAAAATTTGCGGAATCCAATGAAGTGCTCCGGCATCTATTCCCCTTGTATAAAGAAACAGTTTCCCTTGTAAAAAAATAATCTATGCGCCTTAGCAGAGCCAGTCTTCTTCTACTCGCCGTATTCGTTTCGCTGAACCTGACGGCCCAAAAAAACCTGATCCGGACAAGCTGGGAGTCCCATCCCAAAACAATCAACCTTGATCCGAAGTACGCTTCAGAAGGAGCGGTTGTCCTTTTCGACGAACGACGGATCGAATATATCGACATAAAGGAGTCAACGGAAGTATACCGAACACTTCACCGCAGGATCCGGCTGAACAACGACAAGGGTATCGAATCCTACAACCGGGTGTATCTTCCGGTATCCGAAAACAGGGATATCGTGGATATCAAGGCCAGAACCATTCTCCCCGACGGGAAAATAATAGAACTCGACCGGAACGCCATTAAGGAAATTAAAGAGAATGACCGCGTTTACAAGATATTCGCCCTGGAAGGATTGGTAAAGGGGTGTGAAATTGAGTTTTACTACACCTACAACATGGGACAATCCTTTTTCGGCCGCGAATCATTTCAGGGGAACCATCCCGTACTGAGATCGAAATTGGAACTGGCTTCGCCTGAAAGATTGGTTTTCGAAACCAAAAACTACAACTGCAGGCCTGCAGCGCGAAAAGACACGACAATCAGAGGGAAACGGATATTAACCGTGGAGATGGACGAATTTTCCGGTGTGGAAGACGAAAAATACGCCAACTACAAGTCGAATGTGGCGCGGGTGGAATACAAACTTTCGTATAATCTGGCACGAAGCGCCACCGAACGGATATTCACCTGGAACGATCTGGTAAAACGGGTGTACAATATGACCCATGTGTTTACGGAAAAGGAAATTAAAAAAATCAGTGCTTTCGTCAATTCTCAGCAGTGGAAAAACATTGCCGGTGAAAAGGAAAAAATTGTTGCGGTAGAAAATTACCTCAAAAAGAATTTTGCGGTAAGGGAAGATATTACTTCGGAACAAGCCATGGATCTGGAATGGATACTGAAAAATAAGATAACCAACGAGAGGGGTATGACCAAATTGTTCAATGCGGCACTGACACAGCTGAAAGTACCCCATGAGTTGGTGCTTTGCGGATCCCGGGAGGACTACCCGATCGACGAAGCTTTCGAAAACTGGAACAATACCGACAATTTTCTGATCTATTTTCCGAATCTGAAAAAATTTCTTGCTCCTGCCCTTCCCGTTGCCCGCTTTCCCTGGATTGATCCCGCCTGGGGCAATACCGGCGGCGTGCTTTGTCGGGAGATCACCATCGGCAATTTCACCACGTCCTATGCCGTTGTCGGGGAAGTGTCGCTCGAAGACTACCGCGAAAGCTCCATCAACACGAAGGTGGATTTACGGTTGAATGAAGACGCCGATACGCTGGAACTTAAGTTGGTTCAGTCTTTTACCGGATACGCAACGTTCAACTACCGGGCGGGGTTTAATTTTTCGGGTGCAGAAGACCGTCAGTTGCTGTTGAAGAACCTGATAAAAACGATTACCGGAACCGATCATATATTGTCTTCTGCCGTAGAAAACGAGGATTTCAGTTACAGTTCCGAAAACGAACCGTTTTACCTCAAGGCCCATGTGAAATCCAGCGAAATGGTGGAACGTGCCGGCGCCAAGATCCTGGTGAAAATTGGTGAAGCGATCGGACCGCAGGCCGAACTATATCAGGAAAAAGAAAGAAAACTGCCGATCGAAGTAGACTATCCGCATATTCTTTACCGCAATATCAAATTTGAAATTCCCGAGGGCTACGTCATCCGGAACGTTGAGGATCTGAGAATCAGTGCGTATTCATCCCCCGCCGACGAAATCGCCGCCCTTTTTGAGTCGGATTACACGATTTCCGGAAACATCTTGAAAGTAACGGTAAAGGAAGAATACAGAACAACAAGGCTTCCCGTCAGTGAGTATGAACATTATAAGAAAGTGATCAACGCTGCAGCCGATTTTAACAAGATCGTGCTGGTATTGGAAAAGAAATAAACGGTATGTCTAAAAAAGTTAAGGAGGGCTGCGGTCCTCCTTTTTTATTTTACATCGACATGTCGTCGGCGCTTGGGCCGTAGCTGCCCGGGATCGGAATATTCAGCAGCCTCAGAAACACCCCCAACTGAGCCCTGTGGTGGATGATCTGACTGAAGGTCATTCGAAGAACATCAAGCTTGGGCTCCACACTGTAAACGGTGGATCCGTCGCGAAGCGTCCAGCGCTTTTGGAGAATGGCATCGTCTTTAACCTCCTCCAACTTCTGCCGCGCTTCCTCCAGATTTTTTTCGAAATATTTCAGCAGATCTGCCGTGTTGTTGACATCAGCCGGCCGGTACGGATTTTTGGCAAAGTCCAGCTCATCGGTATTCAGGGTCATGTCGACCCAGGACGGCAACTCCGCAATATGCGTTGCCAGCCGCTTAATGGTCATACTCTTTTCGTGTGGCTTCCAATCGTATTTGTCGTCGGGCACACAGGAAAGCATTTTTCTTGTAGTCACCGCCTCTTTTTCAAGTTCATGGCGGAAAAGGTCAATAATCGTCGTCATGGTTTCTGTATTTACCCTTCAAAGTAAATATCGCCCACTGACAACCCTATGGCAGTCGGAATTCCGGAAAATGAAGTTTTTTTAAACACCCTCAGGAGAAAACCCCTTTCAAGAACTTGAAAAACGCCAAAACTTGGAGATATTTTATTGATAGCCAACAAATTAAAAAAACAGAATACGAGCAAAGGAGGGAAAAAAGCAAACGATTGAAGCGGAAGAATGGGAAGGCCCTATTTAATAAAGTTAAAGAAAATCGGGGAATTTTCAAAGAAAAACAAACCAAAGGAAAGGCTCGGAAAACGATATATTTAAATAAAACGAAATATGCTTAGGTTTGCAGTCTTTTACGGGTATACCCTTACGAAAATGATTGACTGGCCATGAACATTACGGAACGACATCAGCGTATTCTGCAAAAACTACAGGAGAACGGACGGGTAGACATTCAGGAGCTCAGCGAGAGCCTCAGGGTTTCTGGAGTTACGATCAGAAAGGACCTGAAAATTCTGGAAGAGAAAAATCTGCTATTCCGTACCAAAGGCGGAGGCTCCATTACCAACCCCTACGCCAACGAAAAACCCATCAACGAAAAAGAACTTCTTCACGCAGAGGAAAAGAAAAAGATCGCCCGCGCGGCGATGAAATACCTCGATCATACCGACTCGATGATTATCGCCTCGGGCACCACGGTATTCGAATTTGCCCGTATCCTGAATCCGACGCGGCATATAACCGTCATCACGCCTGCGCTCCGGGTGGCCTACGAACTCTCCGGCCGCCAACATATCGACGTACTGCAGATGGGTGGTCTGATCAACCGGAACTCCGCGTCGGCATCGGGCGCTTTTGCCGAAAAGATCCTGGACGAAATTTCCGGTGGACTGCTGTTTCTGGGGGTCGACGGCATAGAACCCGACTTTGGCCTATCCATATCCAATTTATCTGAAGCGAGCCTCAACAAAAAAATGCTTCAGGTGGCCCAGAAAATCATCATTCTTGCCGACAGCAGCAAATTTGGGCGTCGGGGTATCGGACGGATCTGCGGAATTGAACAGGTGAATACCATAATCACCGATAGTAAAGCCCCGACGGAACTGGTACGGCGGATCGAAGAAAAAGGAGTACAGGTTGTCATCGCGGAATAAACTCCCGTATCTTGCAGATTATGCCCTATCAGGAAAGAATCAATCTACTTAACGATCAGCTCCGGAAGCTGAAAAGAAACAGAAATATGGTCGGGCTTGCCCGCCTGATTGTCCTATTGTCGGCTTTTTCCGGTGCCTGGCTGGCCTATCCCCACGGACTCAATTGGACCATTGGTGTATTTGTCGTAATCATGGCGGTATTTCTGCGCCTGGTTGCCCGGTCAGCGGATCTTCAACAGGAGATCCACATCGTGGAGAACATGCTTTCGATCAATAAGGAAGAGCTGGAAATCGCGGCCCATCGTTATACCGACCGGAGAGACGGCGCAGGGCATCTGCCGCCCAACCACTCCTACGCCCATGATCTGGATATATTCGGAAGGGCTTCGCTGTTTCAATACATTCACCGAACCACCAGCGAACAGGGAGACCAGCTGTTGGCCGATTGGCTTCTGAAACCTGCAACCACAGAGGAAATCCGAAAGCGGCAGGAGTCGGTTAAGGAGTTGGCTCCTCAAATTGCCTGGCGGCAGGAACTTCAGGCAAGGGGTATGCTCAACCGCGTAACCATTGCCACCGAAGAAAAAATCCGCGCCTTTGTTTCTTCTGACCACTCTCCGTTCACCCGAAAGACATGGAGGTTGATTCGGGTACTAATTCCCGTAATAATGATCAGCCTGTTGGTGTTGAATATTCTGGGTATTGTACACAATGCCCTATTTTACGGGATGGTATTCATTGCCTTTCTCTTCTCCGGCTACATCAGCAAAAGGATTATGGCCGAATATCTTCGGCTGAACCGGATCACCGGAGAAATGGAATCCCTCACTTCGATGTTTGCGCATATCGAAGGGTTATCCATCCAATCGGCCTACCTAAAAAAAAGACAACATGCACTCTACCATGGAACGGTGCCTGCTTCGGGCGCCATCCGGAAATTCCGGAAAATTCTGGACCGTATGGACCTTCGGCTGAACCCCCTTGTATTTATTCCCCTGAATACCTTTTTGCTTTGGGATCTTCAGCAGATTTTCGCGCTGGAGAAATGGAAGACCGTGTACAAGATTAAGATCAACGAATGGTTCGCTACGTTGGCGGCATTCGAAGCCATACAATCCTTTGCCGCCCTGCATACCAATCAGCCGGGTTGGTGTTTCCCCGAGATCCGGCCCGAACACGGCGTCTTTTCGGCCAAAGGGTTGGGACACCCGTTGATTCCCGGAGGCAAAAGGGTTCCCAACGATTTTGAGACGCTGAACGTGCCGCAGCTTTCGCTGATCACCGGATCGAATATGGCCGGGAAAAGTACATTCCTGCGGAGCATCGGCATCAACAATGTACTCGCCCTTGCCGGCGCACCGGTGTGTGCAGAAAGTCTGACGCTCTCCAATATGCGCATCATGAGCAGCATGCGGATTGCCGACAACCTGGAGGAAAGTACCTCAACCTTCTACGCCGAACTGAAAAAGCTGAAAACCATCATCGACGCCGTAAAACAAAAGGAGAAGGTTTTTCTCCTGCTCGATGAAATACTGCGGGGAACCAACTCACTCGATCGGCATACGGGTTCTGCGGCGCTCATTCAGCAACTTATCCGGGAAAACGCCGTGACCGTGATGGCCACCCACGATCTCGAATTGGCCAAACTGGCGGAACAATACCCCACTGCCATACACAACTATCATTTTGATGTGCAGGTAGAAGGTACGGAGCTGTACTTTGATTATCGGTTGAAAAACGGAATTTGTACAAGCCTCAACGCGTCCATTCTAATGAAAAAGATTGGAATCGATATCTGACCTCCCCGCCCGACTCCGAAAATACACGTAAAACGATTAAGGCCGGCTTCAGGGAAGACCGGCCTTAATAATTTCTATGTCAATTCTTACTTGAAGAGTCGGAAAATATCCAACCCCAGCGCATAAGCCATAATACCCAGCAGGAGGATCATTCCGATCATCTGTGCATATTCCATGAATTTATCACTGGGCTTTCTTCCGGTGACGATTTCGTAAATGGTGAACAGCGCGTGGCCACCATCCAGTCCCGGAATCGGCAGAATATTCATCAGTGCAAGCACCAGCGAGAAAAATGCAGTGAGGCCCCAGAAGGATTCCCAGTCCCATTTCGACGAAAACATGCTACCGATCGTAAGTACACTCCCGAGAGAGTCCGATGTTTTCACTTTTTTGGAAAAGAGCAGTTTCAGCTGCAGCCAGTACGATTCAAGCGTTTCCACGCTTTTGTTAAACCCGGCAGGGATTGCGGACAGGAAGGAATAACTCAGTTTCTTTACATCAAAATATTTCTCAACAGGAGGATCGTATTTCACGCCCAACCCCTCCTTACCGAGCACGACGGATTTGTGAAGGGTGTCGGCACCACGGACGATGACGAGGTCTACATTTTTTTCCCTGTTGCGAACGATTTCTTCCTGGAATGTATTAAAGAAAGGGGTCTCTATACCATTCACGGAAATGATTTTATCGCCCACACGGATATCGGCTTTTTGGGCCAGTCCGTACACGCTGTCGACGCCGTCAAAAGGAACACGCACACTAATGAAACGAACCGCTTTATGACTGATCAACTTTCCGGCAAAATCATCCGGAATGGCGATATCGATCTGCTGACCGTCACGGTTCACGTTAAAGGTTTTCCTATCGCGAAGAATAACTTCCAGCGGAATTTTGCTGAACTTGTCGATGTACTGTCCGTCGAGCCCCGTGATGATGTCGCCGTCGCGAAGGCCGATACTGCGGGCCAATGAGTCGGTAGCAATTCCATAGGTAACCTTGTTTGAGGGGATATAGCTATCGCCCCACTGCCAGAGCATCATGGCATAGATGAAGAAGCCGAGGATCAGGTTCACCACTACCCCGCCCACCATGATGATCAGGCGTTGCCAGGCCGGTTTGCTCCGGAATTCCCAGGGCTGCGGCGGTTGCTTAAGCTGTTCCTTGTCCATGCTTTCGTCGACCATTCCGGAAATCTTTACATAACCTCCGAAAGGAACCCAGCCGATACCATATTCTGTTTCACCGATTTTTTTCTTGAAGAGCGAGAACCAGGGGTTGAAGAACAGATAAAACTTTTCGACCCGGCATTTGAACCAGCGTGCAGGGAGGAAGTGCCCCATTTCATGCAATACCACGATAATGGAGAAGGAAAGAATAAACTGACCGGCCTTAACCGCTACTGCGCCCCATTCGATTGCTAATAACGTCATATTTTGTTCTAAGGTAATATTTCAGATCGATAAAATCGGTCAAATATCGGATATAACCCGCAGCGGGAAAATAAATTTTTATTAAAACTGAATTTGGGACTTTCTACAGATGAATCAGAGAGGCTGCGAAGTGGCGGGCTTCGGCATCGCTTTCAAAGTACTCGTCCAACGTCGGATTTTCGATAAAGGGGATTTTTTCCATGGTTCTTTCGATAAGATCGGTCATATCAAGGAATCCGATCCGGTTTCTGAGAAAGGCGAATACGGCGAGTTCGTTGGCGGCATTCATCACACAGGGCAGGTTTCCTCCTTTTTTGAGGGCTTCGGTAGCGAGTGCCAGATTCCGGAAGGTTTTGACATCCGGTTCCTCAAACGTCAGGGTATTGGGCTTACGGAAGTCGTACCGCGGGAACTCGTTTGGAATCCGTTGGGGAAAGGCCATGGCATACTGGATCGGTAATTTCATATCCGGCAGCCCCATCTGCGCCTTGATGCTCCCATCTTCGAACTGTACCATGGAGTGGATGATACTCTGCGGATGGATAACCACGTTCACCTGGTCGGGGTTAAGGTTGAACAGCCAGCGGGCTTCGATCATTTCCAATCCCTTGTTCATCAGCGTAGCCGAATCGATGGAGATTTTTGCCCCCATATTCCAGTTGGGATGCTGGAGCGCATGATCCCGTTTAACGTTTACGAGGAAATTTGGCTTTTTACCCAGAAAGGGCCCACCGGAGGCGGTAAGGATGACTTTTTCAATCCGGTTGCGGGTTTCGCCTACCAGGCACTGGAATATCGCCGAATGTTCGGAATCGACAGGGATGATGGGCACCCTTTTCTCAACGGCCCGTTGCATCACAATATCGCCGGCAACCACCAGGGTTTCTTTATTGGCCAGCGCAATGGTTTTACCCGCATCGATGGCACGAAGTGTGGGGCGCAGGCCGGCAAATCCAACGATGGCGGCGAGCATCAGATCGTAACAATCCATGGCTGCCACATCTTCGAGCGACTGATCGCCGGCGAAAACCTTGACATCGGTTTGCGCCAGGGCATCCTTTACCTTGGGATATTTTTTCTCATCGCAGATCACAACCATATTCGGTTGAAACTGCAGTGCCTGTTTGATCAGAAGTTCGTCGTTGCTGTGTGCCGTAAGAACCTCAACACTGAAAAGATCAGGATTGGCAGCAACGACTTCCAGGGCCTGTGTTCCGATGGATCCGGTAGAACCGAAGATGGCTATGCGTTTTTTATTGTGCTCTGCGTTCATGATTGATGTTCAGTAACAAACCTACATTAAAATGATGACAGACAAAAGTGATTAAGCAACCAGGGCTTCCAGTTTTTTCTCAACGGCGTCGAAACCAAAGGATGCCTGTACCTGCTGCATCATTCTGCGAATTTCGTCATTGCAGAGATTTCCGATGCTGCCCTCGTGTGTATGGTACACTTCCGGTGTCCAGGTGTACGAGTTCTGCTCAATATCCAGGCCAATTTTTTTGTAGGCGTCGCGGAAAGGCATTCCGTTGAGTACGGCTTTGTTTACCTCTTCCACACTGAAAAGGTATTTATATTTTTCGTCCTTCAGAATGTCTTTGCGGACTTCGATATTCGAGAGCATGAGGTGAACCATATCCAGGCAGTTTTCCAGCGTGTCAAATGCAGGGAAGAGGTGTTCCTTCAGCAACTGGAGGTCGCGATGATAGCCGGAAGGCAGATTGGTGGTCATCATCATAATTTCATTGGGCAACGCCTTGATGCGGTTGCAATAGGATCGTACCAGTTCAAATACATCCGGATTTTTCTTATGCGGCATGATGCTGGAGCCCGTTGTGAGTTCCGGCGGGAAGCTCACGAAACCGAAGTTCTGATTCAGGAACAGGCAGGCGTCCATCGACAGACGGGAAAGCGTGTCGGCCAGGTTTGAGAGCGCCTGGGCCACAATTCTTTCCGCCTTCCCCCTGCCCATCTGGGCATACACCACGTTGTAATTGAGATCGGCGAACCCGAGGAGCCGGGTCGTCAGTGTTCGGTTTATCGGGAAGGAACTTCCGTACCCCGCTGCGGACCCGAGGGGATTTTTGTTCACAACATTATAGGCCGAACGGAGGGTTTCCATATCGTCGACCATACTTTCGGCATAGGCCCCGAACCAGAGCCCGAATGAAGAAGGCATGGCCAGCTGCAGATGGGTATAGCCCGGAAGGAGATCATCCCGGTAACGGTCGCTTTGTTCCAGCAGAAGATCGAATAGTGTGGTTGATTTCTGAACCAGCTGCGCCAGACGGTGGCGGAGATAGAGTTTCACATCAACCAGAACCTGATCGTTCCGGCTACGGGCGCTGTGGATCTTTTTCCCGACGTCGCCCAGTTTCTGGGTGAGCAGCAGTTCAACCTGCGAATGCACATCTTCCACCTCCGGCAAAATGGTAAAGGAACCATCCTGCGTGGTCTGGTATATCCTTTTCAGTTCGGCCACCAGGGTGTCCTTTTCGGATTCGCTGAGAAGTCCGACGGTGCTCAGCATCGTCACGTGGGCGATGGAACCGAGTACGTCAAAAGGGGCCAAAAGAACATCAAATTCCCGGTCACGACCTACCGTAAATTTCTCCACACTGTCCAGCGCAGTAATATTTTTCTGCCAGAGTTTCATCCGCTGTAATTTTCTTCGTTAATAGTCCGGCGAAATTACAACATCTTTCGGCAAACCGGCGAGCTGATTAGGGCTGAAAAGGGAATGATTTTCCGTTGGTAAAGGGAAGAGCGCAATCCCCGATGTCCCCGATCGTTACCGCCTATCTTTCTCCGTACACGGTGGTTTCGTAGTAGTCGTTTCCGTCTGTTTCCTTCAGATACAATTGTAATTCTGAGGAAGTCAGCTTTTTAATGGATAGAACATAGCTGTCTGGGCCATCATTAAGCGTCAACAGGTTGCCGTTCCGCAACCAGGTTCCGATTTCGGTACTACCCGGGTAACCCGAAACATAGGTGTTATCCGAGCGGAATTCGAGGTATTCACCGGGGATGGCTTCTTCGTGATCGACATCGCGGACGCCGTTCTTTGAGTGGTTTTATTGTGTTAAAAATGCTAAATAAGGTGCTGAACGATGAAGGGTGCGACGCAACGAAAGTTGAGTTACGTGGTGCAGCCGACTACATAAAAAAGCCCGTTGATATAGGTTTCTTCCCAGCCAGGATTGTACAAACTCAGTTTGTTTCCCTCCAATTTCCATGTTCCGGTGTGGTCCGTGTTATCGTTATATCTCCTGTATTCACCGTTTTCCTTAAACTCGAGAAAGTCTGCCTCTTCGTAACTATAAGCACCGGAATAAGGCCTACCTTCATAGATACCTTTGTCCTCGGATCTCAGCATTTTCCATAGGCCAACAATGGATGCGTCGTTGTCGTCTTTTTTACAACCGACGAGAGCGGCAGAGAGGAAAATCGTTAACAGAGAAGTACGGAAACAATCTTTTTCATTGATTAAGTTTTGTGGTTGTTAGGTGGTAAGCTTGATTAGTTTTATCGTTTTACGATAATTTATTGCCAAATGTCGATACATTTTATCTATTATGCAAATCTTAAACATTGATTTTCAATAAATTATGGAAAATTACCCAGGTTCCAAGAGGAGTTGGGCCGGAAAAGAAAAAGGTCGGAGCAATCCGACCTTTTTCCATGCTGACTTGAAACCGGTTATGGGTGAACTCTGTTGCAGTAGTATGTGGTTTCGTCATACTCGTTGTCAGATTCAGACCTTGCCATCAAAACGAGTTCGTCGTTGGTTAGTTTTTTAATGGTGTATGCTACAAAGCTCGATTGCGAGTAAGTGACCCGAACGATGTCTTTGCCCTCCCTTTGCCAGGTTCCGGCAACTTCGGCGCCCCCGGTTTCCTTAAACGTCCGATCTTCATTGAACATAAAGAAACGTTCGTCGGTAAACACCCGCCCGTCCGTCCGGACAGCCCCACCTTCTGTCCACACCATATCGGCTTTCACCTGACGCCAGGTACCCACAATGGAAGCTTCTTCTTTTTTGTCTTTGTTGCAAGCCACCAGGCAGAGTGACAGGCATAATACCATGAGTTTTGACATAGAAAGGATTCTTTTCATAAATAAAGATTTGGGTTAACGAATTTGGAAATGCGATATCGATTTTCAATATTACGTTGGCATTTTACAAAAAAAATATATTTTTTTTCGATAGGTTTGACGCAAAATACCGACTTCCCCCGGGTCGGTCCGAAGTAAAAACGTTAATCATGCCTATTCTTGTGAACCTAGATGTTATGCTGGCGCGACGAAAAATGTCGCTAACCGACCTAAGCCGACGCGTTGGAATTACGATTGCCAATATGAGTATACTCAAAAGCGGCAAATCGAAAGCAATCCGATTCTCTACCCTCGACAAACTTTGTGATACGCTCGACTGTCAGCCGGGCGATATCCTGAGCTATCTTTCCGAAGAAGAATTCCGGAAGGTGAAGAGAAAAAAGACTGATTAGGATTGAATTTACCCTAAGTATCCAGTAAAACTTTTGACAACATGACGATATAACCATCTACACCTTCGACGATTTCGCGGGTGTAGATGAATTCGTCGGCAGTATGGCTCCTCGCGCTATCGCCGGGCCCACATTTCAGTGCGGGGAAAGGCATCAGGGCCTTATCGGAGCAGGTGGGTGAGCCGTAAATGGTTTTGCCGAGTTCCACCCCCGCCTGTACAATCGGATGATTGGTTTCTATCCTGGTGCTGCGCATACGCATGGAACGGGGTTTAACTTCCGAGGCGATATAGCAGCGTACGATATTGAGTACCTCTTCGTGCGTGTAACCATCTGTAACGCGGATATCTACCGTGAAGCGGCAGAGTGCAGGCACCACATTGTGGGCCTTGTTTTCGGTTTCAATCACCGTCACATTCATCTTAACGGGCCCCAGCGTGGGCGATTCGATGGGAAAACGGAAAGTCCGGAACCATTCAATATCTTTCATGGCCTTGTAAATCGCGTTCTCCCCTTCTTCACGTGCCGCATGGCCGGCTTTTCCGTAAGCGGTACAGTCGAGTACCAACAGTCCTTTTTCGGCCACGGCGAGATTCATGAGCGTGGGTTCGCCCACAATGGCAAAAGCGATGGGCGGAAGCATGGGCACCAATGCTTCAATACCGTTGACACCGGAAATTTCTTCCTCAGCAGTGGCGGCATAAATCAGGTTATGGGTAAGATCCGTCCTTTCATAGAAATACAGGAAGGCCGCGAGTAGAGAAACCAGGCATCCTCCGGCATCGTTACTCCCGAGACCATAGAGTTTTCCGTCTTCGATGGTTGGCGTAAAAGGATCTCTGGTATACTGAGGATTCGGCTTAACCGTATCGTGATGCGAATTTAGCAGTATGGTAGGTTTTGCCGGATCAAAATGCCGGTTCTGCGCCCAAACATTATTGCCGCTGCGTGAATGCGGTATGCCCAGTTCGCCAAGAAAACGGCAAATAATACCTGCGGTCTGATCTTCTTCCTTCGAGAACGAAGGTGTGGCTATCAGTTCCTGCAGCAACGCGATGGCTTTATGGGAGAGTTCAGATTGGGGGATTTCGATTCTCATGACCGGCGAATTAATGTGCCACTGGTTTCGGTTCCTGTATTGGTTAACAGATCGTCGGCATGCCCGATAAGCACTTCTCCTACACCAGCTTCAATCGCCGCAAAGGCATTATCGATTTTTGGAAGGATACCGGCAAACAAACGATTTCCTGCCTTGAGTTTATCATAAATGGTTGGCGTGATCAACCGAACAACGGAGTCGTCATTCTCCACATCTTCCAGCACACCTTTTTTCTCGAAACAGTAAACGAGACGTACATCATACCATGCTGAAAGTCCGACCGCCAGGACGGAGGCAATGGTGTCGGCATTGGTATTCAGAATATGACCGTTGGTGTCGTGGGTAAGCGGAGCAACTACGGGTACCCATCCCTGTTGGAGCAGTTTCCGTGCCGGCTCAGCATTTATTTTTTCAGAAGGAATATCCCCCACCCATCCGAAGTCGACGTCCTTTACCGGACGTTTAACGGCAGGGATCAGATTGGCATCGGCACCGGTAAGGCCGATGGCGTTGCAGCCCATCGCCTGAAGTGCGGCGACGATTTTTTTGTTGACAAGTCCGCCGTACACCATGGTTACCAGATCGATGGTCTGGTCATCGGTAATCCTTCTTCCGTTTACGTATTTTGACTCGATACCCAGTTTTTCACCGAAACGGGTAGCGATTTTGCCACCGCCGTGGATAAGGATCCGGGGTGCCTGTATGGAAGCGAATCTTTTGAGGAAGGCGTCGAGTGCATCGTCGTTGTCGATTACATTGCCCCCAATCTTAATAACAAAAAGTTTTTCCATCAGACGTTTCGGTTTGACATTATTTTAATCCCCTGAGGAGTTCGCTGATAACGGCCTGTGCAGCCCATACCCTGTTGCCGGCCTGACGGGTGACGAGGCTGCTGGAGCTGTCCAATACCTCATCACTGAGTTCCACGTTCCGGCGAACGGGCAAACAGTGCATTACTTTCGCATTGTTGGTGACCTTAAGCGATTCCTGAGTGAGCATCCAGGAAGGATCGTTTTCGTAGATTTTTCCGTAGTCGGTATAGGTACTCCAGTTCTTCACATAAACATAGTCCGCACCTTCGAGCGCTTCTTTCTGATTATGCGTGATGGTGGCACCCTTTGTATAGGCTTCGGAAAGTTCGTAATCTTCGGGGTGTGTAACCACAAAATCCACTTCCCCCCAGGCCGTCATCCACTGAGCGAAAGAGTTGGCTACGCATTGCGGAAGCGCTTTAACATGGGGTGCCCAGGTCAGCACAACTTTGGGGCGACGCGGGAGTTCGCCTACCATTTTGCCGTTTTCCTGAAGATGTTCGGTAATGGTGATGACATCGGTCAAACTCTGGAGCGGGTGCAGGGTTGCGCTTTCCAGGCTGATGACGGGAACACCGGCATATTTCATGAATTGGTTGATGTACATTTCACTGTAGTCGTCTTCGCGGTTTTTCAGCGAAGGGAACGTACGGATACAGAGCATATCGAAATACTGGCCCAGGATCGGAGCGGCGTCCTTGATGTGTTCAACGGTACTTCCGCTCATGATGGCACCTTCTTCAAATTCGAGAGCCCATCCTTCCTTGTCGACGTTGAATACGATCGGTTCCATTCCGAGGTTGGCCGCAGCCACCTGGGTACTGAGACGCGTACGCAGGCTGGGGTTCAGAAACAGCAGCCCGATCCTTTTGTCGGCACCAAGTGTACGGTCGCGGAAAGGATTGGCCTTGTATTCAAGCGCTTTTTTTACCAAAGCGTTGATGTCGGCAACATCGTGAACGGAAATAAAATTTTTCATCGTCAGCAGGAATTAAAACAGTGTATATTATGCGGTAACAGGCGCGTTCTTCAACTCGGCAGAAAGTGCCTCGAGGAAGCGGTCGGCATGTTCCTTTTTCAGATTCAGAGCCGGGAGCAGACGGATCACATTGGGTTTCGCCTCTCCGGTGAAAATATGATGCTTAAAAAGAAGATTTTTCTTCACATCGGCGAGGGCAGCCGGCAGTTCGATCCCGATCATCAGCCCGCGTCCTCTAACTTCAATAATACCGGGAAGTGTTTTGAGCTGACCGATCAGATACTGTCCCACTTTAGCGGCGTTATCCATCAGATTTTCCTGTTGCATCACTTCCAGAACGGCAAGTGCTGCAGCGCAGGCGAGATGGTTGCCTCCGAAGGTAGTACCCAGCATTCCGTATTTGGCGTGAAGCGCCGGAGCGATAGAAATACCGGCCACCGGAAAACCATTGCCCATGCCTTTGGCCATGGAATAGATATCCGCCTGAACACCGGAGTAATCGTGGGAATAGAAAATTCCGCTCCGGCCGTAACCACACTGAACGGAGTCGGCGATAAATACAGTACCGTATTTATCGCAGAGTTCACGTATGGTTTTCAGGAATGACACGGAGGCTTCGCGGATACCGCCAACCCCCTGAATGCCTTCGATGATAACGGCTGCCGTTTCGTTTCCTTTTGTTTCGAAATAACTCCGAAGCGCTTCTTCATCGTTGAACGGCAGGAAAACGATATTGTCGGTCTGGTTTACCGGTGCTACAATCGCGGGATTGTCGGTGGCAGCAACAGCAAGCGAAGTTCTTCCATGAAAGGATTTGCTGAACGCCACTACTTTTTTTCTGCCGGTATGAAAAGAGGCGAGCTTAAGTGCATTTTCGTTGGCTTCTGCACCGGAGTTACAGAGGAAAAGCTGGTAGTTGGTTTTCCCGGACACTTCACCCAATTTGGATGCCAGTTCTTCCTGAACAGGGATTCTGATGGAGTTGGAATAGAAGCCCAGCTTGTGCAGCTGCTCTTCGATTCTTTTTACGTAATGCGGATGGGTGTGTCCGATGGAAATCACGGCATGACCACCATAGAGATCAAGATATTCCTGTCCCTTATCGTCCCAAACGTTAGAACCGCTGGCTTTGACGATGGTGATGGGATTTATGGGGTAAACGTCGAATAGTTTCATGATGTTTGATTTTAGAATCCGGCACTTTTAAGTCGGAGTCCGGTATCCTCCGGTAGTCCGAAGAGCAGGTTCATATTCTGAACAGCCTGGCCTGAAGCCCCTTTCAGCAGATTATCGATGGCAGAGTGAACCACCAGTTTGCTGCCGACCTTCTCGGGCTGAACCACGCATTTATTGGTATTGACAACCTGTTTGAGGTAGATCGGATCGTGGCTTACCGAAGTAAAGGGATGGCCTGAATAGAACTCGTCAAAAAGTCTGAATATTTCGGCTTCTTCCAGATCACAGTTGAGTTGTGAGCTGATAAATATGCCGCGGGTGAAATCGCCCCGCCAGGGAATAAAGTTCAATTCTGCATTTGCCGAGGGCTGAAGTTGTTTCAGGGATTCGCCGATTTCCTTCAGATGCTGGTGCGTCAGGGTTTTATAGGCCTGAATATTGTTTGCTCTCCAGGAGAAATGGGAGGTTTGCGAAAGCGATTGACCGGCACCGGTAGATCCGGTGATACCGGTGATATGCACTTCGGTGAGCAGTCCAGCTTTTGCCAGCGGGAGAAGTCCGAGCTGGATGGCGGTAGCAAAGCAACCCGGGTTGGCAATATTGGCAGCGTTGCGGATTTCATCGCGGTTCAGTTCCGGGAGACCGTAAACGAATTTCCGGTCGCCGATGGTTGATTTGGCGGAAAGACGGAAATCCTGGGAAAGGTCGATGATCTTAACGCTTTCGGGGAAGGAATTTTCGCTCAGAAATTTCTGCGCTTCGCCATGCCCCACGCAAAGGAAAAGAACATCGATATCGGAATGAAAACGTTCTGCGAAGCGGAGTTCGGTATCGCCGATAAGATCCGGATGCACTGCATATACCGGTTTAACGGCATTGCTGCGGCTGTGGATATAGGCGATTTCCACTTCCGGATGATTGATCAGCAGGCGGATCATTTCGCCGCCTGTATACCCTGCACCGCCGATGATTCCTGCTTTTATTGCCACTGCTGAGTTTTTAAACGTTATTTATTGCTTTCTTTCACCTGATAGAAGATTGAAGTCTGGTTACCGAAGATTTTGGTAAAGCCGCGGACATCATCTCCCGTCCATCCGTTGTTCATTTCACCGTACTTACCAAATTTACTGCTCATCAGATCGTATTTGGACTCGATGCCAGTTACGGTAAAGCGGTAAGGTTGCAGATGAACGTACACATCACCGGAAACATTTTCCTGGGAGTTGGTCAGGAAGGCTTCGATATCCCGCATTACCGGATCGAGGATCTGACCTTCGTGCAGCCAGTTTCCGTAGAACTGCGCCAGCTGATCTTTCCAATTCAGCTGCCATTTGGTGAGTACGTGTTTTTCGAGTGCGTGGTGCGCCTTGATGATAACCATGGGCGCAGCCGCTTCGAATCCAACGCGCCCCTTGATTCCAATGATGGTATCGCCTACGTGAATATCCCGGCCGATACCGTATTTACCGGCAACAGACTGCAGGTAGAGAATCGCATCGGTAGGATGCTCAAAAGTCTTATCGTTGACAGCCTTGAGTTCGCCTTTTTCGAAATGAAGTTTTACTTCTTCCTCACCGGTGGCGGTTACCTGTGTAGGCCATGCCGATTCGGGAAGCATACCGCGGGAAGAAAGCGTTTCCTTACCGCCCACGCTGGTACCCCAAAGCCCCTTGTTGATGGAATAAACCGATTTTTCGAAGTTCATGACCACATTCTTTTTCTTCAGGTATTCCACTTCTTCTTCGCGGCTGAGTTTCAGATCGCGGATCGGCGTCAGGATTTCGATACCGGGAATCATAATGTTGAAGATCATGTCGAAGCGAACCTGATCATTACCCGCGCCGGTGGAACCGTGGGCAACCGCTTCGGCGCCGATTTTTTTGGCATGTTCGGCGATATGGAGCGCCTGGCTGAGGCGCTCAGCACTTACGCTGAGCGGGTAGGTATTATTTTTCAGGACGTTACCATAAATCAGGTAACGGATGATGGAGTCGTAGTAGTTTTTTACTGCGTTTACAGTGGTGTGGGATTTCACACCCAGTGCGTAGGCATGCTGTTCGATCTTCTTCAGCTCCTCTTCGTTGAATCCGCCGGTATTGACAATAATGGAATGCACTTCCATACCGAGATCTTCGCCGAGGTATTTCACACAGAAGGTGGTATCGAGGCCACCGCTGAATCCGAGAACTACTTTTTTCATCTTCTATATTTATTTTTTGAGGTTACGGCCGGCGGGAACACAAACCGCAACAGGGTTGAATATGGAACAAATTTACAGGTTGAAGAGGGAACGGAAAAAGGACTTCTCCTTGCCGTTTCCACCGCCTCTCCGCAAAAGTTTAATCATGATGTTCTGCTTGAACCGAAGCAAACGCTCGTACACTTTCGATTTGCTTTCGAAATGTTCGGTTGTTTCCCGGGGTTCGTAATGATCTTTGGGGTCGAAGAGCATGGCGGTACACATACAGTTCTTACGGTTTTTGCTCATAAGAATATCGTAGTTGACGCAGCTCTTGCAGCCGGCCCAGAACGCTTCATCCTGGGTAAGCTCGGAATAGGTTACGGGCTCGTATCCCAATTCACTGTTTATTTTCATTACCGCAAGCCCCGTGGTGAGTCCGAAGATTTTGGCATCCGGATATTTTTCACGGCTGAGTTCGAATATTCTTTTTTTGATCCCCTTGGCAACGCCCCCTTTGCGGAACTCGGGAGAAACGATCAGACCACTGTTGGCCACATATTCGCCGTGCCCCCAGGTTTCGATATAACAGAACCCCACCCAGATACCATCGGTGGTATGGGCAATTACGGCCTTGCCTTCTTCCATTTTCTGGGCAACATATTCCGGAGACCGTTTGGCAATACCAGTTCCACGGGCTTTGGCGGATGCTTCCATTTCATCCGTAATCGTTTTAGCGTAGTGCTTATCATCAGGTGTGGCCACCCGAATGATAATAGATTTATCTTCCAACTTGTAAGATTGAATAATGAGTAAAAAAGTCAGAAAACACGTAGTGTGTCAGAAAAGCTGGGGGATTTTTCCACTGATAGGGGCAAGGGGTTACCTGCTCGTCCTATCAGACACCACGTCGGGGTCTGGGAAGAAAACAAAAGAGAGGAGTAGAAACCACAATCCTGGCAGGGCTTTGACTGATTAAAATATGTTTTGCCTGGTTGTTCAACTTCAGTTCAATATTAGATGTGAATGAATGTTTCTATAGATTTTGATACGCAAAGTTAGGCTTTCTGCAAAATAAAAGCCTTTTTTATTTTATTTTTTTTGAATGGGCCTCCCCGGATCGGACCAATCGGGGGAGGCCGCGGTATTATGCCGTAAATGGCGCCAATCCATCGGCAATGTTCCGGTCGTTGCTCAGGCGCGGCACTTTATTCTGACCTCCGAGCTTTCCGATACTTTTCATGTAGTCGATAAACCCGTTCCTTCGAATTACCGTGAGCTTCAGCGGTTGCAAAATATTTCCCGTGATCAGATCGTTATAATATATATTCTTCTCCCTGAGGTTTTTATCGAGCAGCGCGGCAAAAGCAGCCAGATCCGCCGGCGGCGTTTCAAATTCCACAAACCATTCGTGATACGACTTCCCTTCTCCCTGCTGGATAAAGGGCGCTACGGTGAATTCGATGATTTTGGTGCCGGTTTCGGCGGCCGCCCGCATCATGCTGTGCTCTACCTCCTCCCCGATTACATGTTCGCCGAATGCGGATATAAAGTGTTTTATGCGGCCGGTAACCACAATCCGGTAAGGGTTGGTAGACACAAAACGAACGGTATCACCGATATTATACCCCCATAATCCGGCATTGCTGTTCACAATCAGGGCATAGTTCTCTCCCGGTTTTACATCTTTCAGCTGGAGTCGGGTCGCATTTTCGGAGAAGATCTCCCCTGCCGGCACAAATTCAAAGAATATGCCGCTGTTGGTATTCAGGAGCAATCCTTCAGCTTCCTGGCTATCCTGGAAGGCAAAAAAACCTTCCGAAGCCGGGAAGGTTTCGATCGCGTCTACTCTTTTGCCGATGGTATCAAAGAGTTTGGCCTTGTAGGGCTCAAAATTGACGCCACCGTGAACCAGTACAGAGAAATGTGGGAAGATCTCAGCTATTTTTTTCCCGGTTTTCTCCTTCAGCCGGTCGAAATACATCTGCATCCATGGTGGGATACCACTGATCAGTGTCATATCCTTTTTGCAGGTTTCTTCCACGATTTTGTCGAGTTTGGTTTCCCAATCGTCGATGCAGTTGGTTTCGTAAGACGGCAGCTGGTTGGTACGCAGATAGCTGGGAATATGGTGGTTGACGATACCGCTAAGGCGACCGGTGGGGATACCGGCGACGCGTTCCAATACGGGGGATCCGGAAAGGAAGATCATTTTTCCATCGGCAAAAGCCGTGTTTCCGGTTTCCGCCATATAGCAGAGCAGGGCATTCCGGGCCGAGTTGATATGGTTTGAAATGGAGTCGCGGGAGATGGGGATATATTTCGTTCCGCTGGTGGTGCCGGACGTTTTGGCGAAATAAATGGGTACCCCTTTCCAGAGAATATTGTGTTTGCCTTCCTTAATCAGGTTGATATAGGGCTTGAATGCTTCATAATCACGGATCGGTACAGCCTCACGGTATTGCTCGTAGGTTTTGACCTCGGCGAGCCTGTGATCGTTTCCGAACTGGGTGGCACTTCCGGTTTTGAGGAGCTCCTGCAGTATAAGTTCCTGATCCTCAATGGCAGTTTGCATTCCCTTGCGGATCTGTTTATGAACGTAGGCGGCGAGCGGCTTGGCCAGTAATGATTTGAATTTCATGTATTAATCTGAAAAAGTGAAAAGAAAGTCCAAATGTAAACAGGAACTCTGACTAATAATCCGATTTTAAGGTTAGTTTTGCTTTTTCTGATAAGAGAACAAAATATTTTTAATTCTTTGGCAATTAGGAATAAAACCCTACCTTTGCACTCCTAATTTTGGAAAGACTATGCTCGCAGTTGTAAAAATAGCCGGTCAGCAATTCAAGGTTCAGAAAGACCAGACTTTGTATGTTCCCCATATCGCGGGAAACACCGGCGACAAAGTAGAATTTTCTGATGTACTGATGGTTGACGGAGAGAACGGCCTTGTTGCCGGCACATCTGTAAAAGCTGTCGTGAAAGCAGAAATCGTTGGTCAGGTTAAAGGAGATAAAGTGATTGCCTTCAAAATGAAGAGAAGGAAAGGCTTCCGCAAGAAGCACGGTCACAGAACTCACTTTACTCAGATTAAAGTAAACGAAATCGCTTAATCCATTTTAAATCTCATTATTATGGCTCACAAGAAAGGGGAAGGTAGTGTAAAAAACGGACGCGATTCCCAAAGTAAAAGACTTGGTGTAAAGATCTTTGGTGGACAACCTGCAGAAGCCGGTAACATCATCGTTCGTCAACGTGGAACCGTTTATCACCCCGGTAAAAATGTTGGTCTTGGAAAAGACTACACCCTCTTCGCTCTCGCCGACGGAGTAGTTGAATTCCGGAAAACCAAAGGTGACAAAACCGTGGTTTCCGTGAACCAGGTAGAAGTTTCTGCCTAAAAAATTTTGGCAGTTGCAAATTTTGTATTTATTTTTAGGACATATTTACTAACCATAAATTCAAAAAACAATGGCAACTGCAAAAAAAGCTGCCCCTAAGAAGGCTGCAAAAAAGGCCGCTGCTCCGAAGAAGGCAGCTGTAAAAAAAGTAGCTAAGAAAGCCGCTCCGAAAAAAGCCGCTAAAAAAGCTGCTCCCAAAAAAGTAGCTAAAAAAGCCGCTCCTAAAAAAGTAGCTAAAAAAGCTGCTCCCAAAAAAGTAGCTAAAAAAGCTGCTCCTAAAAAAGTAGCTAAGAAAGCTGCTAAAAAAGCATAAGCTTTAAACATTTCTAAATAGAGTCCCGGTTCTGCCGGGACTTTTTTTTTACACGATTGCACAGGATTGACTTTTTCGGCTCTGGGGCCCGTAATTGAGGCGCATCTTCCCAATTACCTGAACACCTTCTATATCTGCCCCTTTCCGGATCAACCAAACGTTTTAAAGGCAGGTTCCCAAAAATTTTCCCCATAAAGTGGTCTAGCCCGTGCAGACCAACGCTCCAATCTCCGGAAGAACGATTTCAAGATCCTTTAACATTTTTTGCATCCCTCGCCTAAAGAACACATGGCTCCTCCCCACAAAAAAGATTCTCCACCGATAAATAACCCGGCCCATCCCTCAATCCCATATTCGTATTATTTTTGTCCAAAACAGTGCCTTGGATAACTACACTATTGCCGATTATTTTTCGTTGCTGGCCAAATTGATGGATATACATGGAGAAAACAGCTTCCGTGCAAAATCTTACTCATCCGCAGCCTTCACCATAGAAAAACTTCCGGTTCAGATCGTTGACACACCCCGTGAAAAACTCTCTTCCATAAAAGGGATCGGCGAAGGAACCGCCGCCAAAATCATGGAACTTCTGGATACCGGGAAAATCCAGGCGCTCGAACAACTGCTCGCCAAAACACCGGCGGGTATTCTGGAAATGATGCAGATCAAGGGACTGGGCCCCAAAAAAATCGCAACCATCTGGAAGGAGATGGAAATCGAATCCATCGGTGAACTTCTGTACGCCTGCAATGAAAACCGCCTCACCCTATACAAGGGTTTCGGCGCCAAAACCCAGGCCAACGTGCAGCAGGCGATTGAATTCTTCCTGCATAACAAAGGACATTTCCTCTATGCAGAAGTGGAAGAATTGATCAACACCCTGTCTACACAACTTCAGCAGGCATTGCCCGGTAAAAAAATCGAACTCACCGGCGCCGCACGCCGTCAGTCGATAACCCTGGAATCCATAGAATGGATCACTACAGCCGATGCCGACCAGATCCGAAACCTATTGACCCCGGCATTGGAAATCGTATCTGAAGAACCGGGAAAAATCGTTTTACGCAACGAAAACCAACTTACTTCCATATTTTATCTGGTCGATGAGGCCGATTTTTATTCCCGGCATTTTATTCTCAGCGGATCCGCCGAATTTATCGATGCTTTCCCTGCTCTTCAAGCGCAGAGCTATGCCTCGGAAGAGGAGATCTTTGAAAAGGCGGGGATCCCCTTCATTCCCCCCTTCCTCCGCGAACAACAGGCGGTGATTGATCGGGCGAAGAAGGGATTGCCACGACTCATCAGCAACGATGATATCCGCGGAATCATTCACTCACATTCGAGATGGAGCGACGGCAGCAATACCCTCGAAGAAATGGTGAAAGAACTGATCAGCCGGGGCAAGGAATACCTGGTTATCAGCGATCACTCCCGATCCGCCTTCTACGCCAACGGATTGTCCGAAGACAGAATCCGCGCCCAGCACGCGGAAATCGACGAGCTGAACGCGCGCTACGCGCCATTCCGAATTTTCAAAAGTATTGAATCGGATATCCTGAACGATGGTTCTCTCGACTATCCCGATAAAGTACTGGCCTCCTTTGACCTGGTCATTGCATCAGTGCACAGCAACCTCAAGATGCCCGAGGAAAAAGCCATGGCCCGACTGCTGAAAGCGATTCAAAACCCGTACACCCGTATTCTGGGCCATATGACCGGCCGTTTATTGCTCAGCAGAAACGGCTACCCGGTTGACCACCGCACCATCATCGATGCCTGTGCCCAACACAATGTGGTGATCGAGCTGAACGCGCACCCGAGAAGGCTGGATATTGATTGGAGCTGGATTCCCTATGCAATGGAAAAAGGCGTTCTTCTTTCCGTAAACCCCGATGCTCACTCTGTTGAAGGATTCGATGACACAAGATATGGCGTACTTGCCGGCCGCAAGGGATTACTGACACCGGAATTCAACCTGAGCAGCTTTACCCGGGAGCAGATGGTAAACTTTGTTTCTACACCAAGGGCAGCTCTACAAAAAATGTAGTTCCTTCGCCAATACGGGTTTCGAAGCGAATATCTCCCCTCGCCTGTTCGGCAATGCTCATACACATGGCCAATCCCAGGCCCGTACCGGAACTTTTTGTGGTGAAGTTGGGGGTGAAGATTTTGGCCTGCATTTCCTCCGGAATTCCTTCGCCGTTGTCGCGGATCTTGATGCATACGCGGTTTCCTTCGGCAATGTATTCTTCCGTGATTTCGATCATGGCTGGTTCGCCAACTTTCCGCGCCTCCCAGGCGTTCTGAAGTAGGTTGGTGAACAGTCGGTTCATCTGGGTTTTGTCCAGGAACACCGGTATAGGCTGCTCCAGCCGATTCCATTCGATCTCCAGATTTTCGTTGGTTCGATAAAGAGCAATCAGTGAATACAGAATTTCGTGAAGGTCGAAGCGCTCGCGTCGGGTATGTCCGATATTGGCGAATTGAGAAAAGTCGGCAGCGATTTTCGAAAGGTGTTCGATCTGCTCGATCAATGTGGACGCAACGTTTCTGGTCATTTCCTTCACGTTCGATGCGTTGTTGTCAATCGCTTTTTGCAGATACTGAATACTCAGTTTCATTGGGGTAAGCGGGTTCTTGATTTCATGCGCAACCTGCCTTGCCATTTCACGCCAGGCCCCTTCTCTTTCGCTTTTGGCCAGGGCGGCGGCGCTTTCTTCGAGTTTCCTTACCATTTTATTGTACTCCTTCACCAGATCCCCGATCTCATCCTCCCTGTTCCAGGAAATCTCCTCGTTCAGTTTGCCGAGGTTGACCTCACGCATCTTATCACCGATGATGGAGAACGAGTGTGTGATCCGGTTGGCGATGAAGAGGGCAATAATACCCGCAATCAGGAATATGAAGGCATTCAGGTTGATAATGGTTACGAGGAAATTCGAAATCTCCTGATCCAACTCTTTTTCCGATGCGAAATACGGAATATTCAGGTACGCATAGGGATTTCCGCGGTTGTCGCGTACAGGCGCGTAAATACTGAGGTACTCCAGCTTGCCCACCTTTTCTTTCTGAATTACCTGCACCTGATTGAGTTCGGCCAGGCGGTGATAAGCTATCGGATGTATATTTTCGCTGAGAATTCCCTTGTCGTAGACAATTTCACGGGAGGATACGCGAAGGCGACCATCCAGATCGTACAGGTTCAGTTCGGTATTATGGATTTCCGAAACTTCTTCAATCAGTGCCACCAATTCCGCCTGCGATTTGGGCAACTGTGGAACAGAAACGCTGTCGGTATGGGCGGCCCTTTCATTCATCTTATTTTTGAGTTCGGTCACCATGTTTTGCATGGAGCGGCTGAGCTTGTCGCGGTTGTTGTTGTTATACCGGTTGATGAAGAAAGAAATCGTGGCTATGCCGATCACCACGAAGGAAAACAGGGATATAAAGATGATCGTAAAATGAACCTGCGAGCGGATACTCAGCTGCATCATATCCCGAAAGGATTTCCAGCGGAATTTTGATTTCAGCATCATCGACAGCACCCGGAACATCGATACCAGGAAGAGGAAAGAACAGAAGATATAGGCAAAAAGCGTGATTGCTTCGATCAGGGAATTCACTTTTTTCGCCACAACCACAAATTTATCGCTGGCCGCCTTGTACCACATTTCGTCGTAGCCGTTCCGTGTGATGATCGTAACGTCGCGTACCGGAAGGGTTCGCGGGTTCAGCCGGGTTGGAAACGGATATTCCTTGTAGTTGTTGACCAGCTCATATTTGTTGTAGATCGCGTAGGAATAAATCGGCGAGAGTTCCGGGTCAAAATCGTTCGATTGCCGGAAGAGCTCGGGATAAATGGTTTCCCCTTTGTATTCCTTGGGTTTTGAAATGAAATACAGATATCCGATGGTTTTGCCGTCTTCATCCGTTACTTCTTTCTTGCTGATATAGCTGAACTTGTCGAAAGCCGTTTCGTAATAAAACAGTCCGGGAATATTGGTGCGCTTACCCTGAACCGTAAGAATGGTATTCAGTGTGCTGAATGAGGTGGAGTCCTGATTGTAGAGCGGGCGTTCCTGCGCATCAAAGGTGTACAGTCGCGTATCGTATTTACTCAGGTACACGCTGAAGTTCATATTAACCAGCTTCTCCTTGAGTTCACGGTTGTGCACGGGATCCATGAACTGGTAGAAATTTTCGCGGAGAAAATAGTTGTCGATATCGGTGAGGGCGATGCTCAATAGCTTTTCATTGCTTCTATCGGCCTGAAGGGATAGTTTTTCCGCCAGGCGTTTCCGCTGTTCCAGTTCCTTGGTTTTGTTTTCTTCCACCAGCACGGCCGTAATGGATGCTGAAAACACAAAAAGCCAGAACAAGGTTCCGCCGAAACTCAGTTCCAACTTACCTGAGAAGAATACCTGACGGGAGTTGAGCCAGACAATCAGGATCAGCCAGAACAGGGTAAAAACCTGCAGTCCGTCGATTTTACCGAAGCTGAGGATGGTCAGATAAATCAATCCCATCACGGCGGGCACAATATATTTCAGGTAGGGCTCGGCGGGAAATAGTGTATCGATGAACTTGATCAGGATTTGTACCAGATAAAAATAGCCCAGGGCCATACAGGCCAGGATTACGAATCCGATAACGGAATATTCATTCAGGGTGAAGAAATTCGTAACGTTGAAAGAGACGTTTGTAGAGTCTTTCACCAGGCTCTTGATGATCCCGCATGCATAGTAGGTTGCCGTCAGCAAGAGTATATTTACGGCAATCATGGCAATCCACCGGTCGCGGCGGGACCGGTGGTCGATATTCAGTTTAACGGGTTCGAGCTGTTGACGGATAAACAACATTATCCAGAAAAACAGCAGGGTGTTGATCAGGAGGTCGCCCAACGAAGGATGAATAAAGTTTGCGGCGAATATGGCGGGATCAAACAGTTCAAAATCGTCGAACTCGAAGGGGAAGGGCAGCCAATAGCTGATCAGCCGGATAAAAAACACTGTTCCGGTAAGGCAGGCAATCCCCATCCAGGGACCACGTGCCTGAGCTACCTGCTCGGCCAGCACCTGCAGAAAGAAGAAAAGTAGGATGATGCCGCCCACCCTCAGGGCAATGGATATCCAGTCGGTAGTTCCCTCCAGGCCGTTTGCTGCCCTTTTTTCGAGGTAAAAAACCGCGTTTCCCCGGGTATCGCGAACCGGATAGTCGGTAATAAAAGGTGAGATCCGGTACAACCCTTCGGCTCCGCGAACGCCGAGGAATTCCTTGGTGAGATAATTGTTCTGAATAAAATATTCCTGACGGATCGCAATCAGTCCAACGGCCAGCAGCCGTCGGTTAAAAGCCGTTATCGGTTTCTGGACGAGGAGATACTGACCGTTGGCGAGATTTCTCAGTCTTACGGTATCTCCCCAGAAAAGGCGGTTCTGTTCGGGCTCCACCCGTTGGTTGTTCCAAAAGGTCAGCTGGTATTCCTGCCAGGGACTGACATGATAAAGATAAAGACCGTAGGGTTTGGCGACGATGCGGTTCAGTGTATTCTCCGAAGCCTTATGATCGGCAAGCTGAAACAACAGGGTGGAATCGGACAGCAGTTCTTCCAGGTCGCGCTGCAGAAACTGCATACGCGACTCAACGGATTTTCTGACGCCCTTGATGGAAGCCGTGTACGACCAGTAGTTGCTGAAGATAAACGATAGCGTAAACAGCCATGCAGAGGCAATCAGCAGGTAGCCGTTTTTATAAAATATCCGTTGTAAAAATTGCCTCACTCAGTTTTTTCTTTTTTTATGCGGTTCCAGATCGCATCCATTTCTTCCAGACTCATGTTGGGCAGGGATCTTCCCTCCTTTTCCGCTTCTTCTTCCATACGTGTAAAGCGGCTCATGAACTTACGATTGGTGCGCTCCAGCGCATTTTCGGGATCGATACGCAAAAACCGTGCATAATTTATTACGGAGAAGAGAAGGTCACCCAGTTCCTCCTCCATCTTCTCCTGAACGCCGCTTTCCACCGCTTCACTAAGCTCATCCATCTCCTCTTCAATCTTTTCCCAAACCTGTTCCTTATTACCCCATTCAAACCCCACCTGACGCGCTTTTTCCTGTAAACGCATCGCCTTAACGAGGGCAGGCAGCGCACGCGGGACTCCGGAAAGCACCGATTTCTTTCCTTCCCTTAGTTTGATTTTTTCCCAATTGCGTTTTACATCATCCTCATTCTCAACCTTAACATCTCCGTAAATATGCGGATGGCGGGCAATTAGCTTGTCCGAAATCCCATTCAGGGCGTCCTGCAGCGTAAATTTCTGCTGCTCGGAGCCAATCTTTGCATAAAACAGCATGTGCAGCATCAGGTCGCCGATCTCTTCACGTACTCCCGACCAATCTTCGGACGTGATGGCATCTGCAAGCTCATAGGTTTCCTCAATGGTCATCTGACGCAGGGAATGAATGGTCTGCTTCCGATCCCAGGGACATTTTTCCCGAAGTTCATCCATTATTCCAACAAGACGTAAAAATGCATCAGCAAGTTCGTTCTTCATGACTATCGTTTAGGTTTGAAAAAAGGAAAGACCGAGGAAAAGGATAAAAAGGACGAGAATCATCCAGAACGCCAAAAAGGACACGGCCAGCAGCTTGACGATCGTTTTCCCCCGGGTGTCGCCGTAAAAATAACGCATTGCCTTGTAGCTGTAGTAAAAGAAGCCAACAAAAAGCACAAAACCTACGGGTTTGACACCAGGAACGCCCACGGAGTTCAGCCAGTTGAAAAAGAAGAGGACCATCATCACCAAAAAAGCGAAGATGTATTGGTAAATGCTGAAAATGCCGTGACTAGCATACAGGATATCTTTCCTGCGCCGGTTCACCAGTTGCATAATCAGGGCAAAAAGAGGAAGCGAGATGAAAAAGATCTTGGGAAACTGGTGCAGAAAATAGGAAAACAGACGCTTGATATAACCCGTTCCATCCTGAGCCATTTCCATTTTCGCCTGGATCATCTTCAACCGGAATTTTCGTTTCAGCCACCCATCGCGCCGATCGGGCGGTAGTTTGGCCTGTTCTTCCTTGTATTGTTCGGGCGTCTGGAGTCGGTCGTTGCTTATCTCGATCAGACCATCTCCGGTTCGGACGCTGTCTACCTTTTTCACCGCCCCCCGAAGCGAATCAAGCAGTTTCACCACTCTTGCCGAATCCGCCGTGCTCTTCGCATCGGCCATAGCTTGTGCAATGGTATGATCAATCACTTTTCCATTGCCGGCTGCCTGGTCGATCTTAATATCGGCTATGGAAAAAAATACGATGAAAAACACGGCCGACGTAAAGATGTACATCCGTATCGGGTTCAGATAGGATGCCCGACGTCCCCTAACGTACTCCGCGGGCAAGAATCCCGGTTTTGAGATCATCAGCCGCACGGTCTGGAAAAACTTTCCGTCAAAATGCGTGATATCGTTGAAGAAGTGCGTTACAAGGGTAAAAAATCCCTCCTGGGGCTCTATATTCTCCTGGCCGCAGTTCTGACAGAACCTTCCGGCAACCGTGGTGCCGCAATTCAGGCAATTTTTTTCGTGGCGTTCCTTCCCGTGTGACAAAGCTCTAATTCAATGGTGCGTTTTAAAAGTAAGATAATTTTGACGCCATGCAAAAGATTCTCCTAATTTTGAACGTTTACCGTAAAAACAGAACCGTGTCATGCATCTGAATAAAATCATCCGCCTCTTTTCCGCCCTTGCCCTTCTGAACCATGCCATGCCCGCCGCTGCCCAATTTTACTACAAGGATATTGTGGTGGTGGATCAAACCAATAACACACAAAAGCTCTATACGCAGGAAAAAATTGCCAAAGTGACGCTCGAAAGTTTTGAACCCGATAACCGAAGAAGTTCCGATTTACGGGTTTCCCAAACCGTGAGCGAAAATTTCCGGAAATTGGTTACGGTTACCCAGACTTCGGTGAGCAGCATTTCAGTTATGACCAGCCTGTTCGATGAGAACGGCCGCCTCTCCGAAGTTACCGACAGCACCACAGGCGATATTACCAAAACCGTTTATTCCTATTCGCCCGACGGAAAGCTGGATCGACTGATCATTACCACCCGCTCCCTGCGCGATCCCTTCGAAAAAACAGAAGAACATGTGTGGCACTATAACGGTAAGGGGCAGCCTGAAAAAATGCTGCGCATTCTCGAAAAAAAGGATACGATTCAGGTACAGTTCATCACCGACAGTGCCGGCAGGGTGATCGAGGAGAAAACACAGCGTACTACCCGTCGGGTAGAATCGGTTTACTACTACTACAATGACGCCGGACTGATTTCCGATATCGTTCGGTTCAACGCCCGCGCTGGGCGCCTGCTTCCCGATTATATGTTCGAATACGATGCGCAGGGAAAACTGGTTCAGATGATCAACGTTCCCAACGCCGGCGGCAATTATGTTACCTGGCTATACACTTACGATGAATCCGGATTAAAAACCAGGGAAGTTGCCGTCGACAAACAGAAGCAGGTTATGGGCCGGGTTGAATACCTTTATACCCGTTCCAACTAGGCACCGGTATCCAGCTCTACCGCATATTTTTCGGTAAGAATGAGGCGACCTTCCACCTCTGTACCGTTATGAAGACGGAGCCCCCTGAGCTTTGAGGTTTTGCCTTTTTTCAACAGATCCGCAATCTGTCGGGCAGTCAATTTTTTTCCGAAGGGTTCAAAGGGGATCTTGAACCCGCATTGTGTATAGTTTGCACATCCATAGGCGGCTTTCCCCTTCACAAGGTTGTGTTCGGAGCATTTCGGGCATTTCATTTCCTCCACCACTACCGATTTTGCAGGTTCCCTTTCCTTATTTTTTGCTTTTTTCGGCGCTTCCTCTTTCGGAGGTTCCGGAGCGGATATGGCGATGGGGCGAAAGGAGCTCGATTTAACGTCGCGCGTAAGCTCCACCACCATCGTAATCAGTTCCTGCTTGAAAGTCTCCATTTCGTATTCCCCCTTTTCGATCAAACGGAGCTTCCGTTCCCACTGACCGGTAAGTTCGGGGCTCTTGAGCAATTCCGATTGGATCGTATCGATCAGATCGATTCCGGTTTGCGTGGCGTAAATGTTTTTCTTTTTCTTCTCGATGTATTTTCGCCGGAACAGGGTTTCAATAATATTCGCGCGGGTGGATGGACGACCGATCCCGTTATCTTTCAGAAATTCGCGCATTTCCTCGTCTTCCACCTGCTTCCCGGCCGTTTCCATAGCCCGCAGCAGCGTGGCTTCGGTATAAGGTTTGGGAGGACTGGTTTTGCCCTGATGGATGCGCGGCTCGTGCGGACCGGACTCCCCAACCTCGAATACCGGCAGTATCCGTTCTTCTTCCTCCCCTTCCTTTTTTTCACGAACCTCATTGGCGTAAACCTCACGCCATCCCGGCTCCAGCACCTGCTTACCCGTAGCTTTAAAGCCCACCTGCCCCACCTTACCGAGAACGGTCGTATTGGCAATCTTACATTCCGGATAAAATGCGGCAATAAACCGCCGGGCAATCAGATCGTAAATCCGTTTTTCCTCGAGTGCAAGTCCTTTCGGGAATACGCCGGTAGGAATAATGGCGTGGTGATCGGTAACCTTGCTGTCGTCGAACACCGATTTGAGTTTGGGAATCGGATTCGCGAGCACGGGGGCCGTCAGGGCGGCGTAGGGCGTCATCTCCTGCATGATGCCGGCGATCTTGGGGTGCAGGTCTTCCGACAGGTAGGTCGTATCCACCCTTGGATAGGTTACCATCTTCTTTTCATACAGGTTTTGTACGTATTTCAGTGTGTCGTCGGCGGAATATCCATATTTTTTGTTGGCTTCCACCTGCAACGAGGTCAGATCGAACAACCGGGGATTTCCTTCCTTGCCCTCTTTTTTCTCGAAGGAGGTGATTTCAAACAGATGTTGCTGAAGATAGGCCAGTCCCTTATCCGCTTTTTCGCGACTCTGCAATCGGTCGATAACGGCGGTAAATTCAACCTCTCTATAGACGGTTTTCAGTTCCCAGTATTCCTTTGAGGTAAAGGCGTTGATTTCTTTCTGACGCTGAACGATCATAGCCAGGGTGGGCGTCTGCACCCTTCCGATGGAAAGTACGACCTTCCCCTGTGCAAATTTTTTGGTGAACAGCCGGGTGGCGTTCATACCCAGAAGCCAATCGCCGATGGCCCTTGCACTCCCTGCCGCATAGAGGTTGTTGAACTGTTCGCTGTCGCGGAGTTTTTCAAAACCTTCCTTGATGGCCTCTTCGGTAAGTGAGGATATCCAAAGCCGTTTTACCGGTTTGTTGCAGCGTGCCTTCAGCAGTACCCAGCGTTGAATCAATTCCCCTTCCTGACCGGCATCCCCACAGTTGATCACTTCCTCACATTCCTGGACAAGCTTTTCAATTACGGCGAACTGCTTGCGTACGCCTTCGTTATCGATCAGTTTGATGCCGAAACTGGATGGTATCATCGGAAGGTCTTCCAGGCGCCAGAACTTCCATTGTTCGGTATAGTCGTGAGGTTCCTTGAGGGTACAGAAATGACCGAAGGTCCAGGTTACCTGAAACCCATTGCCTTCATAGTAACCGTCGTGACGCTGTTTTGCGCCGATAACTTCAGCTATATCCCTCGCCACACTTGGCTTTTCTGCGATGCAAACCTTCATGTTCAGATGAATGTTACAAAGGTCGTGAAAGAAGGCTGTTGTTACAAACGCTTTTTCAGGGTCAAATTCAGTATATTCGTTTGCCCGCCCCTTGCCGTGGGTAAAATAATCGTTGTATATGGACAATTCCGAATTTCATGCCAGTTTAAGCTCTCCGCTTTCGCATGTTAACGTGGTAATCCAATCGCTGCAGGAAGCAGAGGCCATGTACATCCGGTTGCTTGAAAGCATGCCCGTGGCTGTTTACAACACCGACGCCGATGGCGTTATCTTGTCGTACAACGAGCAGGCCGAGCGCCTATGGGCCAATAAACCGACACCTGGAGCAACCCCCTGGAACGACGTGTGGATGAAAATCTACCGACCCGATGGTTCTCCGCTTCCCACCAACGAACATCCGGTAGCCCAAACCCTGAGAGGCAAAAAAGTGGGAAGCGGGATGCATTTTATTACCGAAGGAGCTGATCATAAAAAACATCACCTGAAATGCTATCCGTATGCATACCATGATGCCAACGGGAAACTCACCGGCGTTACCGTTACCCTGATCGAGTTCACGGACATCCTGGAACTGAAAACGACCATGGAAGAATCGGAACAGAAACTTCGTTTTTCGGTCGCAAAACTTCAGGAATTGATCGATAAACGTACGGCAGAACTGGAACAGAAACACGAAGAACTGAAAAACAGTGAAGAACGTTACCATCAGATGGTTGACGAAGTGGAAGATTATGCCATCGTGCTTCTGGATAGAAACGGATACATTTTGAACTGGAACCGGGGTGCCCAAAAAATCAAGGGATACTCGGAGGCTGAAATTGTCGGACAGCATTTCCGGCTGTTTTACCTGCCGTCGGACCGGGAACAGGAAGTGCCGGAAAATCTGATCCGCCAGGCGATGGAAACCGGAAAAGCCATTCATGAAGGATGGCGTGTCCGGAAAGACGGTACGATTTTCTGGGGCAGTCTTGTGTTGACGGCGCTGCACAATACCCAGGGGGAAGTGATTGGTTTTACCAAGGTAACCAGAGATCTCACGGAAAGAAAAGATGCAGAAGACCAATTGAACCAGTACAACCGGGAACTGGAAGAACAAAACCGCGAGCTTCAGCAATTTGCCTATGCAGCAGCACACGACATGAAGGAGCCGCTTCGAAAAGTGCAGTACTATATTTCTGCATTGATGTCCACCACGGCCCCCAAACTGCCGGAAAAGGAAAAACTCTGGCTCGATAAAACCGCTGATGCCGCTTCGCGTATGCAGGGACTGATCGATGACATCCTCACCTATACGCGTGTCAGCAACAAAAAGTCTTCTTCGCACAGCGAAATAAACTTACAGGAACTAATACGCGAAATATTTCAGGACTACCAGGAGAGCATCGAAAAAGACAGCATTCAGATCACTGTCGGCGCGCTGCCTGTTGTTTCGGGCATTCCCTATCAAGTTCGTCAGCTCTTCGACAACCTGATCAACAACGCCATAAAATACAGAGATGCCTCCAGACAGCTGCATATTGAAATAAAAGCTTCCCGGATTATTACCCGGGATGAAGAACTACCCGAAAAAAAGAAAAGCTTCCATCTCATTTCCGTGAGCGATAACGGCATCGGTTTTGAACAGGAGTACGCCGAAAAAATCTTCGAGATGTTTGAACGATTGCACGGACGTGGTGAGTATCCGGGGTCAGGTATCGGACTTGCCCTGTGCCGAAAGATTGCACAGAACCATGGAGGTTTTATAAACGCATTGGGTGCTCCGGGTGAAGGAGCCACCTTTGATGTTATACTTCCCTGTTAACTCCCGATGAGGAAACGCAAATATCAAAAATCTTCTCAGCCAGGATATCCAGCTCCGCCTGCGAGCTGGGTTTGGTAAAGTAATTCACGGCTCCGCATTCCAAACACCGGCGGATATGCTCCGGCTGGTTGGACGTACTCCAAACTATTACGGGAATATTCCGATATCGGGGCTCCTCACCCATTTTCTGAAGTACATCTGTTGCATTCAGAACCGGCATTTTATAGTCGATAACAATCAGATCGGGAAACTCTTTTTCATCGAGCGACGACAGGCACCCCAGAACCTCCCTGCCATCTGCAACACACGCCATCGATACCGGCTGGTTCAGATTTTTTATGGCCTGTAAAAGAAACTCCCGGTCATCCGGATCATCGTCGGCCAATAAAATTTTGTATTCGTGTGTTTGAAGCATTTTGGAAGGTGTGTTCGTTAAATATACGGGAATAAAACCATCTGACCTAATAAAATACCCAACGGGTCTGCGTTTCGTGCAAAACGCAGTTGGCAGAAAAATACTCGAATAACGGCGAAATCTTCCGACGATCAGAAGGCTTCTCAACTCTTTCTTTGGAAAAAACACAGGAATTTCGTAACTTGTTGTAACAGGGAAAAATTTTCTGCTACAGTATTTTATGCAACCATCCCGGACCGTCAGCATCAATCAAGTTCGCTTCCCCTGTGTTCCCTCCGTTCCCGCCCATCATTTCCTTATAACCGAATTCGTATGAAACTTCTCGGCATCTTCTCCGCCATGCTTATCCTGTTTGCGTGCTGCAACGACCGGACGGAATCAAAAAACACGAAAGCTTCCCAACCCGATTCGGGTGTATTGAAGTGCAGTCCACCACCCACAATGGACACCGCATGGTATGCCTCCGGGAAGAAGGCGCCACGATTTTCGGGACTGGAAGGCATCCACTTTCCGATCACAACAAGCCATCCGGAAGCCCAGCAATATTTCAATCAGGGCATGATGCTTTCGTACGGCTTCAACCACGCGGAAGCCGCCCGCTCCTTCTTTGAAGCAACAAGGCTGGATTCCAACTGTGCGATGGCGTATTGGGGACTTGCTTACGTACTGGGCCCCAACTACAATGCCGGCATGGAACCCGACAATTTCCAACGCGCGTATGCGGCAGCGCAAAAAGCAAAATCGCTTTCGATTCATTGTACGCCCAAGGAGATCGCACTGATCAATGCGCTGACCGAGCGATATGCAGAACTACCGCCCGAAGACCGTTCCGCGCTCGATCAGGCCTATTCGAAGGCTATGAAATCGGTTTATGAGAAGTTTCCCTCCGATCCGGACATCGGTGCCCTGTATGCCGAATCGTTAATGGACATGCATCCCTGGGACCTCTACGATAAAAACACAAAGGCACCCAAGCCATGGACCCCTGAAATCGTTCGGGTTTTGGAACATCTGATGAAGGTTAATCCCACACATCCCGGTGCCCATCATTTTTATATTCATGCCATGGAAGCCTCGGCGCATCCTGAAAAAGCACTACCGAGCGCCGGTCTACTCGACACATTGGTTAAAGGCTCTGGCCATCTGCTGCATATGTCGTCGCATATCTACATCAACACGGGCGACTATCACCTCGGATCGCTCGCGAATATCCGCGCCGTTGAAACGGACAGTGCGTACACAAGGGCCTGCCATGCGGCGGGAGCCTATCCACTGGCCTATTTCCCGCACAACTACCATTTCCTTGCGGCCACCGCTGCTCTTGAAGGAAATTCGGCAATTGCGTGGGAGGCCTCACTGAAATTACAGGAGCGGGTTTCGCCGGATATCATGCGTATGCCCGGCTGGGGAACACTTCAGCATTATTATACCATCCCCTGGTATGTTGCCGCCAAGTTGTCTATGTGGGACACGATTCTAAAGATTCCGATGCCCGCAGAGGATCTGGTTTATCCCCGTGCCGTTCTGCATTATGCGCGGGGTATGGCATTTCTCGGAAAGAAGGATGTTGTGAAGGCTCAGAATGAATTGGACAGTCTCAACAGGTTGGCCGCCGACACCTCAGTAAAGGAATTAACCATTTGGAACATCAATACCACCTATGATCTGGTACAGATTGCCGGGAAGGTTTTGTCGGCCGGTATTGCCCTACAGCAGGGAAACACGGGTCAATCCATTTCGTTATTGAGGGAAGCCATCGTTATAGAGGATAAGCTGAATTATAATGAGCCGCCGGATTGGTTCTTTTCGGTGCGTCATCATCTTGGTGCAGTGTTGATGAAAGCCGGACGGTATAAGGAGGCCGAAAAAGTTTATCGCGATGATCTGAAAGTCTGGAAAAAGAATGGCTGGGCCTTGATCGGATTGCAGCAGGCATTGACGATGCAGAAAAAAACGAAGGAAGCGGAAGAGGCGGGCGCTGCATTCCATGAAGCCTGGAAGCATGCCGACATCCGTATCAATGCATCATCCGATATATAAATTGTTGTTTTTTTTTTGTTGCCGTTGCCGTTGCCGCAAGGCATGCCTTACGGCTACCGAATTACGGGCACCGAATTATTGCCACCATATTGTCCCCTATTTACGGTACCGCAATACATTATCCCATAGGAACCTATACCCATAAAAAAAGGGTTGCGCAATGCAACCCTTCAATTTCTGTTTGTACCCGGGACGGGAGTTGAACCCGTACGGGCCTTGCGGCCCACAGGATTTTAAGTCCGGCGTGTCTACCAGTTCCACCACCCGGGTAGGCACCTTACAAAGTAAGATTATACCAAAAAAAAATCCAAACCGAAGTTTGGATTTTAGAGCGGAAGACCGGGCTCGAACCGGCCACCCCAACCTTGGCAAGGTTGTGCTCTACCAAATGAGCTACTTCCGCATTTTTTATAAAGAGCTGTGTTTGTGTGTTTTGGGAGTGCAAAGATATCTCTTTTTTTATTTCTCCCAAATTTTTTTCAAACTTTTTTATTTGTATTTGGGAGTGTACAGGCTGCTCTCCGGAACAACCACATCGGGTTTTCCCTTGTAGCGGTGCTTGTACAGATTATAGCATCCACCCAGTACAAAAGAGAGGATACAAAATACTTTCAGATAAAATAAAAATACAGAGGAGTTTACCCAGTTGCTGGCGATGTCTTTGTTTTGTTCCTCGTCATGTATTTCGTGTGCCATAATTATTTGATTACGTTGCAAAAGTAAAACATCCGTTTAAAAAAAACACAAGCTTAGGCAGAAAATATTTCACTGAATTTTTTTCGGCCTTTTACGAAGTGCTGATATACAATACTTCCCTTATACCAACCGGCTGAAAGATTGCGGCGTTTCTCCGGAAAGAGGCTTCCCTTCTTACTACCCAACATCCATTTGATCACCGAACAATGCGCACGGGCTATCGCCACGAAATATCTTCGTTCGCCTTCTGCCAGCGATTTCCAGGCCGAAATCCAGTCCAGCACAAAACGTACGGGCAGTTTCCACCACAGAGCACTTAAGGGCAGGTTCTTACTCAGCATGATCAGGTTGTTGCGGAAATTGAGATAGACTTTGCGTTCATTTCCCTTTGGCAACGTCCCGCCGCCTACATGGTAAACGATGGAAGCGGGACATACATATATTTTATACCCTGCCGACTGTATCCGCCAGCAAAGATCGATCTCTTCCTGATGCGCAAAAAAGTTGGGGTCGAGTCCGCCGCAACGATGATAAACGTCCGGGCGGATCATCAATGCTGCCCCGCTGGCCCAGGCTACGGCGCGGGAGTCGATGTACTGATCGGTATCTTCTTCACAGTAGTCAAATACCCTTCCACGTGCAAAGGGATAACCTAAACTGTCGAGATAGCCACCCGCGGCGCCGGCGTATTCAAACATATTTTTATCCGAATACATTCTGAGGCGAGGCTGGCAGGCGGCAATCGTGGCGTCCGACTCCATCAACGCCACCATGGGCTCCAGCCAACCGGGTGTTACTTCCACATCGGAGTTCAGCAAAACATAATAATCCGACTGCACCTCCTTCAACGCTGCATTATACCCGCCGGCAAAGCCAAAGTTTTCGGGAAGAACGATCTGGCGGATATCCGGATAATGTTCATTCAGAAAGGCCAGCGAACCATCGGTCGACGCATTGTCGGCCACAATAATTTCCATTCCCGGATAGCTGCTCTGCTGTAGGAAGGGCAGAAATTTTTCCAGGTAATGTTTCCCATTCCAGTTTAAAATTACAACGGCTACTGTTGGTTGTTTTGCCAAATGGTAATTAATTAGGTTCGATTGTGAGTTGCAAAGCTATCGTTTTATATTTTTAACTATGCTTTCTACACTACAAAACTGGAGAACCTGGGTGGCTTTTGTGGCCATAGCGATTGTTTCGGGTACCATTTTCTACTCACAGTATCTTTCCCGGAAAATCGCCCGCGAAGAGAGAGACAAGGTTCTGCAATGGGTTGAAGCGGGAAAACTACTGGTGAGCGACAGTACCGGCATCAGCACGCAACTTGTGGGTCTGATCATCGCCGGCAACACGGATGTCCCGATTATCGAAACCGACGAGCAGGACAATATTATCGGCTACGTTAACCTGGACTCCTCCAAAGTTGCGGCCGACCCCAATTATCTCCGTTCTCGTCTGGAGGCTTTCCGGAGCGACAATACCCCGATCACCTGGGTTAACCCCAACGATTCCACGCAGGTCAACAATTACTATTATGGCTC
>JGI12420J12819_1000169_pt1 | contig 45053 bp, 30 predicted proteins | sample Passage237A_FD_12819 | JGI IMG/M metagenome (IMG submission 12819) | reverse complement strand
GGGATATCCCTTTGGACAATAAAAACCAATGGATTGAAGTTATAGATAAAATTCTTAGGCAGGACCAGAAAGAATTTGATGCAATGGCAGGCAAAAGCAGGAATTTTGCTATAAATTTTCGAAATGCTCATGAAAACCGCGAACAATACCTCTCTCTATTCCTCTGACAAGCCAATTGTTGATCTTGGGAACTATAATAATGATTGGTTTAAGGAGAAAATAGGAGCCGGAATGTTTAAACAGGCCATTTGGTATTTTATAAATATTTTATTTTTTAAAAATTCTTTAAACCTTAGTTCGGGTTTAAAAACCTTTTTGCTTAGGCTTTTTGGAGCTAAGCTGGGAACCGGCGTGGTTATCAAGCCCGGTGTCAATATAAAATATCCTTGGAAACTTAAGGTGGGGGATCAAGTCTGGATAGGGGAAAATGTCTGGATAGACAATTTGGACGAGGTGAAGATTGAAAATAATGTTTGCATTTCTCAAGGTGCTATGCTGCTCTGCGGTAACCATAATTATAAATCTACAGGTTTTGACCTTATGATTGGGCCTATTATTTTAAAAGAGGGATCATGGGTGGGTGCACAGGCTGTTGTATGTCCTAATGTAACCCTTCACCCATATTCCATTCTAACAGTAGGTTCAGTTGCATCTAAGGATCTGGAAGCATTTGGTATCTATTCGGGTAACCCCGCAAGGTTTGTTAGAGAAAGGAAGATTGCAAGGGAAGAATCCAGGACAATTATTCAAAATCACTTATTTACTTCATTATCATAATTTAGTTTTAAAAAATGTTTGACAGGCTTATTAACAAGCCTGTTTTTTTCGTTATGACCATTTCCATCATCACTGCTACCTATAACAGTTCCTCCACGGTTAAAGACACATTGGAATCGGTAAAAAATCAGACCTATCGGGAGGTGGAGCATTTGATTATTGACGGCTTGAGTAAAGACCATACGCTTGATATTGTAAAGGCTTATCCTCATGTGGCTAAGGTGGTTTCAGAAAAGGATAAAGGAATTTATGATGCCATGAATAAGGGCATTCGTCATGCTACAGGAGATGTTATAGGAATATTGAACTCCGATGATTTTTATGCTTCCCCTGAGGTATTGGCCAGGGTAGCAAAAGCTTTTGAAGATCCTTCTGTGGATGCCGTGTATGGCGACCTGGTATATGTACATCATGAAGACACATCCCGTATTGTCCGCCGCTGGAAATCAGGTAATTATACTCCGCGTTCCTTTTATTTCGGCTGGATGCCACCGCATCCTACTTTCTTTGTAAGAAGGAAGGTGTATGAAGAAGCCGGAACCTTTAATCTCTCACTCCGTTCGGCTGCAGATTATGAAATCATGCTTCGTTTTTTATTAAAGCACCAATACCGCGCAGCTTATATTCCTGAAGTACTTGTAAAAATGCGCATCGGCGGTATGAGCAATGCCAGCCTGAAAAACCGCCTCCGCGCCAACCGAGAAGACCGCAAAGCCTGGGAAATCAACGGGCTGAAGCCTTACTTTTTTACCTTGTACCTGAAGCCGCTGAGGAAATTAAATCAATGGCTCTAGGCAAATTATGATTTACGAAATACGATTTACGGTTGAATTTCTAATTCTTCCTTCCTTATTCCTATTTTTTCATAGTTCTCCTGAGCGCAGCGAGGGACGATATACGACATACGATTTACGACATACGACATTCGATTGAATTCTAATTTTTCCTTCCTTATTCCTATTTTTTTATTGTCCTCCTGAACGCAGCAATTGTCCTTCCCTTACTCTAACTTAAATGTTACCGGCTGCCTAAGATAATACCGCGCAGGCGTTCCTCTTTCTTGTGCCGGCTCCCATCTGCCGGAATTTTTAATTACCCTTTCTGCTTCTGCTCTTAGCTCCTGAAGCCCGGATATGGCCTTGACTTCGGAAATCGTTCCATCATTGTCCACTACAAATTGCACTTCCACCGTTCCCTGAATACCATTTATAAGCGCCTGCTGAGGGTGTTGTAATGCTTTTTGCAGGTAATTTCTCCATGCTTCCTGCCCGCCCGGAAATTGCACCGGCCTGCTGTATTCATCCGGAATCTCCAGAGGAGCGTTGATATGAACTTCCTCATAATCTCCTTTATTTATTTCACTGTCATCCACAATTTTTGGAGGCGTATAAATGAGTTTTTTTTCTTCAACAACTTTATTTTCGCCCTTCGGCTGATTAAAATAAAGCGCCAGCGATCCAATGGCAAAGAGTATGGCGTAAAGGAGGTAGTTGAATGTTTGACGGGTGTTCTGTTTCTGCATTCAGCTAAAATATTTAGGGTTTTGCGAATTATGAGTGTTGGTTTTTTATGGATTATAGGATTGGAAAATAACATCAGTTTGTTTAGCATCTTAAACTTTATAGGTTTTCTTCCTTGGCGGTTTGGCCGGTTTAGGTTCGCTCGTTTTCAATTTGGAACACAAAGCTTCATTAATTGCTAAAGTTTTATTGAGGTACAGAATTCAAAGTTTTCACGCCAGTCCGACGAAGGCAAAATACGCATTAGTACCAGTACATTTTATTTGGTCATATTTGCTATTTCTTCCTTCATTGCAGATGCTAATTCTCCTCTGTAAGTCATATTTTTTGGTACTTCTCTTATCCCAGCTCCCCAAATTTTCCCTTTGAATGTTCTTAAATTAGGGTAAATATATTTATAAAACATCTGTTTACCCCTATCATAGTAACAACTGTTTCGTCCTTTCAAAAATGCTGAAAATGTACCAGATATAATCAGAAAGCTGAATACCTACGCTTTGGTGTGAATGTTCAATATTTAAGCTATCTTTTAAGTGCTTATATGAAACTATAAAGTCTCCTGAATTGAATAGCTCAAAATAAATGTCTCTTAGAATTCAATGAATGATTTGTTAAGTTTCTTTCATTCATCCGCTTTAATCAAAAGAGAACTTCGGATATAGAAAGGATGTACTTTTAAAAATTTTTGGGTTTTCTCAATTTGATACGAACCACATTCGTCACTAAATCCAAAAAATATACTCATTACTATCTGTTTTAAATTAGTGGTAGTTGAGATGATTACACAATATTAAATTAAAAATAGTGCGTCAGACATAATAAGTTTTAATGCATTAACTTAGTTTATTTTCAATTTCAGAGCAAATCGAATTATCAAATTATTTTAAATGCTTTTCGAGCCGATTTTTATCACCGTTTGCTATAAATACAAAGGGATTCTCACAAATGAAAGTCGTCTGGAAATGAGTTTTATCCAAGCCTTAACAAGTACAGGCAAGTTTTGGGTTTGTAAAGACGGGTTTTTTAGTGAAAAGTTCCTAAAGTTGAACATTTGTTTAGATGCTTCAACAAAGCAATTCTGCCCCTCATTTGGTACTGCTTTGTTAGAAGGCAGGATTTTTTATGTTTTAATTGGGTCTGTAAGTTGAATAACCCTTGATTTTATTTTAGTTCCTTGAATTTTAACATCTTCTCCCAATATTTTTTAACAATATCATTCAAGTGTTATAAGAAGGGAATTGGAATATTCCCTCGGGTTATTAAAGCATTCTTCCGCTATAAGGTAATGGTATTGCCTATGATGAACCTGGAGATTTTCAGGAGATTTGCATATTACACATACCTTATCCCTGTTCAGAATTTCTTCTCTTTTTTCTTTCCATTCCGGTCGGAATAATAATACGTTGTAGCTGCCGTGATATATGATTTCGGCTTGTTGATTAACAGGGGCTTCCTGTTTTTTGGACACATATCTCCTGAATATTGCGTTATCCTTAAATTTTAAATAATAATAACGCCGATGAGTTCTTTGCTGCATCATAAAGGTTAAAGTTTAGGAAATACAATGCGGATTCAATAGGAATTGAACAAGTACTAAGCCTTAACCTCAGGAAATATTTTCAGGATAGTGGGAAAGATTTCAAAAGGGGATTCCAAGTTAATAGGAAAAATGAAGAATTCTAAATTTTTGATGTGATTTTTCATTTGGGAAGAAATTATTGATTTTGGACAAGTTTACCTTTTAGGTGGAATAAAAAACAAAAGGGCAGCTTTTCAACTGCCCTTCTTCCTAACGGAATATCAGAGGAAATACAAATGCTACTATGGCTGCCCAAATGCCATAAGCAGGAAGAAAACTCGCAACGGCTTTTTCAATTTCGTTCACCTGCCGGTTGAAGCTTGCCGTACGGAAGATTTGAATGGAAACCATTACCAGGTGGAATAAAATCAACACGTTGCCCCCTAATACTGCAGTACGGTTGGGGGTAAAACCCCATTCTGAAATTCTGAAAATAATGGCAGACAACGCAACACTGTTTACGGCTATGGCCAGCACTGCCAGTATGCCCAGCATCACAAGAAAGCCTTTGGAGGAATCGGGAGTAATCTCGGTAAGGGAGAATACAATAATGGCCATAACGGCTATCAGCATTACATTGAACAACAATAAAAACTCACGGTCCTGATAAGGATTTTTTCCGGTAACCATTACCGTTACTAAATATATGGCCAGGGTTATCAGCACAAGCGGAGTGAATATGCGGGCAATTACTGGTGCAATCCTGTCTACCAGTTGAGGGGAATTGTTGACCAGCCAGTTGGCAAGCAATGGCATTACAGACAAACCGGGGATGGCAATATAATATCCGTAAAATTCATCTATCTGAATATTGATCAGGGAAAACATGCCCACAGTGAGTCCGGAAAAAATTACTCCTGCAATGATTAATAATCCGGTCATGATCAACAGGTTGCCATTGAACTGAAGGAATCTCATCCTTTTCCGGGAGCTTCCGGGATGATCGGAAACATAACTGTAACCCATAACCGACCATAAGAACAAGGGGAGGTGAAGACAGGNCAGGATAAAAACATCGGAATCGTGCCGCGAGGGGATGAGGTTGATGTATATCGCTGAAGCAAGAAATACCGCAGCGATCAAAACGATGTTTTTCACCGGCATTTTCCTTTTCCAGGCATACCAGGCAGTAAGGGCAGGAAGCACGATAAATGAAATATTCCTGGGATAAAATATTTCCTCCTCAATATTCAGTATTGCCGGAAGTTTTGCGATGAGGATGGCAAAAACAGAAACAATGAGCAAAAAGTAAAAGTCGGCGTTTATCTTAAAAGCCGGTTGTTCATATCTCAACCTGTGCTCCCAGAAAGCTGCTGCAGCCGTTTCCTTTATTTCCGCAAAGGCATCCGTAAAAGCCTTGCTAAATCCGGTTTTGTTATTCCGGTAAAGTTTTTCCAACCCTTCCGGGTTTTCAATATTCTGAATGATGAGAGATTTTATGTCCATTTTTTGGGTTTTAAAAAGTACTTTGAAAAACAAAGTAAGTAAGTTTATGGATATTCTGCAAATATTTTTACCGAATTATTTTCAAGGGAGAATCCGAAAGCTGCCCAAACCCTTAAATTTGTTTATTAATTAATTACAAATCAACCGTTTAAACATGCAGGTTATTTTAGGTGCCGGAGGCTCCATAGGTAGGGAACTCGCCCGGGAATTGAAACAATATACTTCTCAGATCAGGCTGGTGAGCCGTACGCCGGAAAAGGTTAATCCCGATGACGAGCTTTTCCCTGCAACATTGCTGGATAAGCAGCAGGTAATGAAAGCCGTGGAGGGGGCAAAGGTGGCTTATCTTACTGTAGGGCTCCCTTACAGCCTGAAAATCTGGAGAGAACAGTGGCCGGTGATGATGCAAAATGTGCTCGATGCCTGCGCACATCATAAGGTGAAGCTGGTGTTTTTCGACAATATTTATTTATACGATGGATCCAACCTTAATCCCATTAAGGAAACCAACCCCGTAAACCCTTCTTCAGAAAAGGGGAAGGTAAGGGCAGCCATTGCCGGAATGCTATGGAAGGCCGTGGAATCGGGAAAAGTGGAGGCGCTGATAGCCCGTGCCGCTGATTTCTACGGACCGCAGATGGAAAAATCCAGCGTGCTTTGCGAAACGATTGTTGCTCCCCTGCTGGCAGGTAAAGCTGCAAATGTTTTGGTGGGTGACAACTTTAAACATTCTTATACCCATACCGCTGAAGCTGCAAAAGCCACGGCATTGCTGGGCAATACCCCCGAAGCATACTCACAGGTATGGCATTTGCCTACTGCCAAGAACCCGTTGACAGGTAAGGAAATGGTGGAACTGGTAGCCCGGGAAATTGGCGTGGCACCGAAATACCGCGTGGTAAGCAAAACCATGATAAAAATGATGGGCTGGTTGATGCCCATTATGAAGGAAATGCATGAAATGCTTTATCAAAACGATAAAGACTACGTGTTTAACAGCGACAAATTCGAAGAAAAGTTCGGAATGCACCCAAGAAGTTATGAAGAAGGCATAAGAGAATTGGTGCGGAATTCGTTAAAACAGCGTTCCTAATTGAAGTATATTTGCAGGTAACCTAAAAATTTTCTCATGCAAAAGACTGCCCTGATCACTGGCGTAACCGGACAGGACGGCGCTTATTTAAGTGAACTGTTACTGAAAAAAGGCTATATCGTTCATGGTATAAAAAGAAGGAGTTCTTTATTCAATACCGACAGGATCGATCATTTGTATCAGGATCCTCACGAGGAGAATGTAAATTTTCATTTGCATTATGGCGATCTTACCGACAGTACCAACCTGATCAGAATTATTCAGGAAGTACAGCCGGATGAAATTTATAACCTTGCCGCCATGAGCCACGTGAAGGTAAGTTTTGAAACTCCCGAATATACCGGTAATGCCGACGGGTTAGGTACTTTGAGGATACTCGAAGCCGTTAGATTGCTGGGCTTAACTCATAAAACCAAAATTTATCAGGCTTCTACCTCCGAGCTTTACGGAAAGGTGCAGGAGATTCCGCAATCGGAAAAAACTCCCTTCTATCCCAGGAGCCCTTATGCTGTGGCAAAAATGTATGCCTACTGGATTACCGTCAACTATCGCGAAGCTTATAACATGTTTGCGGTGAACGGTATCCTTTTCAACCATGAATCGCCGTTAAGAGGGGAAACATTCGTTACCAGAAAAATTACCAGGGCAGTTGCAAGAATTGCATTGGGTATGCAGGATAAACTTTATCTGGGTAACCTCGACGCTCAGCGCGACTGGGGGCATGCGAAAGATTATGTGGAAGCCATGTGGCTGATCTTGCAGCAGGATACTCCGGAAGATTATGTGATTGCAACGGGAAAAACCACTCCGGTGCGTGAGTTTGTAAGAAAGGCATTTTCCGAAGTGGGAATGGAACTGGAATTCAAAGGAAGCGGCGTAAAGGAAGTAGCGGTGGTAAAAGCCTGTCACCATCCCGAATATCAGATTCCGGCAGGAAAGGAAGTGGTGGCGGTGGATGAAAAATACTTCCGTCCGACGGAAGTAGACCTGTTAATTGGCGATCCTACCAAAGCCAAAACCAAACTGGGATGGTCGCCCAAATATGATCTGGATGCCCTGGTGAAAGAAATGGTGGCTGCCGACATCACTTTGTTTAAGCGTGAAAAACTGCTGAAAGAATCGGGTTATCAGATCATGAACCAATACGAATAAGAAAGGCCATGATGAAGAAAGAAGATAAAATTTACATAGCAGGCCACAGGGGGATGGTGGGCTCTGCCATTCACAGAAAACTGCAGAAAGAAGGGTTTGCCAATTTTGTACTGAGAACATCTTCCGAGCTCGACCTGCGCCATCAGGAGGCGGTGAATCGGTTTTTTGAAGAAGAAAAACCCGATTACGTATTCCTTGCCGCTGCAAAAGTGGGCGGTATCGTGGCCAACAATACTTATCGTGCTGAATTTTTGTACGACAACCTGATGATTGAAGCCAACATCATCCACGCTGCGTATGTGCATGGGGTGAAGAAGCTGCTTTTCCTCGGGTCGTCCTGCATATATCCCAAATTTGCGCCACAGCCTTTAAAAGAAGAATATCTGCTTACAGGCGAACTGGAACCTACCAACGAACCTTATGCCATAGCGAAAATTGCAGGCATTAAACTTTGTGATGCTTACCGCGCACAGTACGGATGCAATTTTATTTCCGTAATGCCTACCAATTTGTATGGCCCCAATGATAATTACGATTTGCAAACTTCCCATGTGCTTCCTGCATTCATCAGGAAGTTTCATGAAGCAAAGGTGAAGGGGGAAGAGGAAGTGGTGATATGGGGAAGCGGAAAACCTTTGCGCGAATTCCTGCATGCCGACGATCTGGCTGATGCCTGTTATTTTCTGATGCAGCACTATAATGAGCCCGGACTGGTAAACGTGGGGGTAGGAGAGGATATTTCCATTATGGATCTGGCTAAGAAAATTGCAGCAGTGGTGGGCTTTAAAGGAAGAATCGTTAACGATCTTTCAAAACCCGACGGTACTCCGCGTAAACTGATGGATGTATCCAAACTCCATGCGCTGGGATGGAAAGCATCCATTAGTCTGGATGAAGGATTACAAATGGTGTATAAAGCATTTCAGGAACAATATTCATAAATCCCTGTGAACAACAGATAAAACCTAACCGGCTTTGTTTAGCATATTCAGAAGAAGGAAGATAGCAGAGAATGACCTGGGTATCCTGAAAACAGATATGCATTCGCATGTCCTGCCCGGTATTGACGATGGTTCTCCCGATTCGGAAACCTCTCTTGAACTGATTCAGGGATTGAAAGACCTGGGTTACAGCAAGCTGATTGCTTCTCCGCATATCCTTTGGGATATGTTCAAAAACGACGACCGCACCATTGGCTATGCTTTGGAAGAAGGCAGAAAAGTGTTGCAAGAGCATCATGTGGAGGTTGAACTGAATGCTGCGGCAGAATATTACATGGACGAACATTTTGATGACCTCGTCCGCACAGAAACTCCGTTGAGATGTATTAAAGATAATCTGGTGCTGGTAGAGTTTTCTTTTGTCAGCCCGCCCCTGGGCCTGAAAGAAAAACTCTTCGACCTGCAGGTTCGTGGTTACCAGCCCATCATTGCTCATCCTGAACGCTATCTTTATTTTGCTGAAAACAAGTCGTGGTACGATGAAATCGTTCACGCCGGTTGTTACCTGCAAATCAACCTGCTCTCCCTTGCCGGCTATTATGGCAAAGGCGCTCTCGAACTCGCAAAATACATATACAAAAAAAAGCTCGTGCACTTCCTCGGCACAGACCTGCACCATCACAGGCACCTTCACGCCCTCAGGCACGCCCCGGGGTTGATGGATCATGTGAAGGAGGTGTTGGATACGGGGAAGATTAAGAATATGGAGCTATAGCGCCATTAAAAATTGTTTCTTCCACAAGGTGCGGGTGCAGGTTCGTAAATTCCGCCATTCGTATATTTCTTATATTGGCAAAAAAGCCTAAATCGTAATTCCTAACTCGTAAATTGCACTCGTGTTAATTCTTGTAAACGAACTCGATCATCCCATCGGAACGGCGGGGAAGATGGAAGTGCACAGGGAAGGCTTGCTGCACAGGGCTTTTAGTGTGTTTGTGTTTAATGCTGACGGGAAGTTGTTGTTGCAAAAAAGGGCAGAGGGAAAGTACCACAGTGCGGGGTTATGGACAAATACCTGCTGCAGCCACCCGGCTCCGGGAGAAGATACCCTGGAAGCAGCAAAAAGGAGATTGCAGGAAGAAATGGGTTTTGTAACGGAATTGCATAAAATATTTGAATTTACCTATAAAGCCGATTTTGATAACGGGCTTACCGAACATGAGTACGATCATGTTTTTGCAGGAATATATGATGGTGCAATTCACCCCGATAAGGCAGAAGTGCAGGATACCGCTTTGCTCACGCTTGAAGAAATAGAAAAACGCATTCAAACATCTCCCTCTGAATATACCGAATGGTTTAAGATTGCATTTCCTTTACTGAAAGAATGGAGAGCAAGCACCGGATTATTTCAGAATCATCCATAAACATTCCTAGAAAGGATAGCCTATTCCCAGGTTATAGATAATGTTCTCTTTTCTCCACTGCTTATCAGAGAAATCAATCTGCTTCCAAACCCATCTTTGCCCTTCCGGCAGGTAAGGCTTTCTTACCGGTATGGCAACATCCAGTCTTAAGACGAGAATGGATACATCCAGCCTGATTCCTGCTCCCACATCCGCTGCAATTTCTTTCATGAAATCTTTGCTGAATTTCGCTCCGGGTTTTAAAGTGTTTTCATATCGCAACCATATGTTTCCCGCATCAAAAAATAGGGCACCATGTACAATGGAAAACAGTTTTGCCCTTAACTCGGTATTAAATTCCAGTTTGATATCACCCGATTGGTCGGGGATAAATTCTGCCGTTCCTACACCGGGTGGAATGTACGTTCCGGGTCCCACCGCACGGCTTCTGAATCCGCGAAGGCTGTTGTTTCCTCCTATGAAGAATTGTTTGATGAAAGGAAGTTCGTCAGAGTTTCCGTAAGGCAAACCTGCACCTGCTATTAACCTTGTGGCCCATATTTTCGTGCTGCGCGGGTTACTGCTTAACCTTCTGTAATACCGGAAGTCTGCTTCCAGCTTTGCATACTGAGAGAAGGGCGCTCCGAACAGTTGTTTCTGACCCTCGCCATTCCTGCCGGTAACCAAACCGGCAAGGTTGCCGGCAACATCTATATTACCATTAAAGTAAAATGCATTCCTGCCCGGCCTTCCTGCCAGCTGGTTGAAGTTGTAATTATAATTGGTGCCCAGAATAAACTGCGTATCAATGGCTTTTTGCAAAGTGGCATCCCTGAGCAGGCTGTCTTTGTAGAGTTGAGATACTTTTATCGGTTGTACATACTGTATGCTTACAGGGTAAAACTTATGCTCTTTCCGGATGCTTTCTTTCCAAATATATCCTACACCTCCTTTAAAAGAATTGATGGTATAAAGCTTTTGCCTTGTAAGGATATCATAGCCCAGCTGGAAATTGGTACGGGGCACATACCCTCCCCTGGTATTGATTTGAATAAAAGGAATGATAAACCGCGGAACACCCAGATTGGCTTCTGCACCAAGCCTGTATGTATTAAAGCCCGATGCCTGGCTGCTGAACTGTACTTCAAAACCTGCGCTGGCGTCAACGGTTAATATTTCTCCTCCCCGGAAAGTATTTCTGTTGGTAAAGCCAAGGGTAAACTGCGAACCGGTCATGTTGTTCGACTTGGTGAGTGCGCCTATTTCTCCACGCAATGACTTTTTGGGCATGGGAGTGATGTAATAATATGCATTCAGCAAAGTGTCGCCCACTTTATCAAACCTGTTTTGCACGAATTTGAAGATGCCCAGATTAATCAGCCTGTTCAGCGTATTGTTGTGGTCCCTTCTGTTATAATATTCACCCGAACTAAACTGCAGCGCCTGCTGGAAGAGTTTGGGCTTGTAATAATTGTTGTTGTCTACCACATAATACCCTTCATGAAACTTTGCATTTTCCTTACTTGTATCAGCAGCCTGCGCCCCTAAATCATAATTGGTAAAGATGAAGATATCGTTAATGTAAAACTTTTTCCCTGCATCGGGGTGCATATCCGGTTTGGTATTCACAAACAAGTCTACCTGATGCTCTCCAACCGTACTATCGGTAAGCATTATCAGGTTATCGGCACTGAAGAAAAAGAATCCCCTTTGTTTCAACACCGCATCTATCCTGTCTCTTTCATCTTTTATCACATCCAGGTTAAACGGTTCTCCGGGTTTCAGCAGGCTTATCCGTCTTCCTCTTCTTCTTGAAATGGAGGCGCTGTCTATGGCTTTGTGAAGGGGATGATCGGATTTCGGAAAATTCACTTCCCTGATGGTGTACTGAGGACCGGTTTTGGCGATAAACTCAGCACTTCCTTTTTTATTCTTCCATGTGGTATCGCCTCCCACTACTGCACGGAAATAACCGCTGTTTTCCAAATGGCTTCTCAATACATTGATATTATGCTCAAGGCTGAAATCGCTCATTAAAACCGGTTCTTCACCCCAGCGTTTCAGCATGGCAGCAGGAGATTTTTCCTTTTTCGGATTGCCTGCAATATTCCAGGCATACAGCTTTACCCTCAAACCTAAAATACTTGAATTAGGCTTTGGCCTGATGAGGGCTTCCAGCTCATCTTTTATCTGCTTCTTCTCTCCCGATTTTTCTTCTTCTTCCACCTTTACGGTAGCCCCTGTATATAAAGCTTCATGATCTCCCAGGTACTTCAGGTTGCTGCAGGAGAGCAGGAACAGGGCAAAGAATATGGTGACAAAAATTTTCATTCAATATTCTCCTTAATCATTTCTTCGTTTTGGGATTTCTTACTTTTATTGGGTTTATCTTTTTCTTTTTTCCGGTGGAATAAATCCCTGAACTTTTCATAGTCCAGTGATATGATAAAACTGAGGCCTGTTTCAATGACGTAACCTTCTATCACTCCGGTATATTCGTTTTCGCGATATGCCCTTAATAAATACCTTCCGTCTTTGCTCAGCATATAATCTACTGCGATATTTCCTGCAAGGTTGGTTTCTTTCTGCTGCGATTGCTGCGGCCCTTCCAGATTGAAATTGCTTCCCACGGTTACCCTTAACCTGTCGTTAAGCAATTGTTTGGAAAGCGACATGTTTAAATCTGTCCGGTTTTCTCTTCTTCCGGTGGAATAATCTTCCCTCGAATCCACATCGAAGTTGATATCCACTCCGCTGATTAAGCTTGCTGTGAGGTTATTCAGCTCCTGGGTAAGAATTTTACTTACACTTTGTCTGGCCAGTGTGCCGGCATTCAACCCGTCACCGCCCGACGCAAAAGGATTTTCTGCCACAAACCTGTTGAGCAGCAATACGGCAAACACCTGTTTGTTCATTTCAGATGGCTCCGACCTTAACCGGGCTAGCTTTGTTTCCACATCGGTTATTACCTGTGCATCTGCATTGTTTTTATCCTCAGGAAGGGTGATGTCAAAGGTGACTTCCGGTTTTAATAACTCGCCTCCAAGCTTGAGGATAACGTTAAATGGTATGCGTTGTTTGTAATAATTCAGGTTGGTATGGGTGGTCTGGTGTTCTACCAATGGCAGGGGGGCAGTTTCTGCAATGTAAATTGCTGTCAGGTCTACGTTTGCCTGGGTGGGCTCTCCCAGCCATACGATTCTGCTGCCTTTTTGAATGGAGAAATTTCTTTTGATGAAATTATAACTCAAACGGTATTCCCCTTCATCAATTTCATATGATCCGGTTAAAGATACTTTTCCGCTCTGGTCAATATTGGCAGAAAGTTCGGCTACCCCTTTCATACTGATAAAATCGCCATTCCCTTCATCAATAATCATATTGAACAGAGCATCTTTATCCACTTCAATATTCACTGCCAGTTCCAGCCCTTTGAATTCGGTGGTGTTGAATTCTTCAAAGGCTGCAACCTGCCAGGTGGAATCAACCTTCACCGAATCCATATCCACAAATTTTACGATGCCTTCGCGGTCTGCTACTCCCGGGTCGCTGTCGGGAAGTACTATGGTAAAATCGGTATTTTCATTAATGCGCAGGCTGCCGGTAACATGCGGACTGGTGGCATTGCCTTCAACAGTAAGATCGGTATCGAAAAATACCCTTCCGTAGAAAAGGTCATTTTGTTTTTTGGTAGAATTCATTGCTTGAAAATTATCGGCCTTAATGTTCAGGTCGAGGTTGAATTCCGCATAATCTTCAGTGCGTATCCGGCCGTTTACGGAAAGGATATTCCCTGTGGAATCTCTTAATTTAAAATTGTTGAAACGCAATCCTTCATTTCCGATTTCTATGCTTTCGTTTTCTGCAAGGAAATCGGCTCCCAGCATTACAAGATTGAATTTGGCCTGATGAAAATTCAAAGCACCGTTTACATCAGGATCAGATAAATGCCCTTTTATTTTAATCTTACCATCTGCATAGCCGTCTGTACGCGTAAGGTAATTCATAGATAATGCTTCCACTGTTTTCATTGGAAGCTTTTGAATATCTACCTCCAGGTCGAAGGATGGATTTTCTTCAGGAATCATGGTGTAATTCCCTGTTATCTGCAAGTCATTGCCTCTTCCTGATAAAGCAATAGCTGCAACGAAATGGTATGGGTTGGGACTTTCAATTTTTATATTCAGGTTGCCGACAGTATCTTCCATCACACTGAAACCGGTAATATCCAAACCTGCGGTAAATGTTACATGACCCAGCAGGTCACCCACCAATATTTCTCCGTTAATTTTCCCGTCTGCCAGTACGGTATCCGGATTGATGAAAGAGGTAAGCGTTCCGATTTGGAAATCTTTAAAATCTATTTTCAGCGGAGCACCGGGAGGTTCTGCATTACTGTTAAGAACCAGATGCTGGTTTTCGAAGCTAAGGTCGAGGTTACGGATATGGATATCGTTATCTCTAAAAACAATTTCATTGTCTGCAGGGACATCCCATTCATTGTAGTTGAGCAGCAGGGAATCTCTTGTCAGGCTGATTCGGTATTCCGAAAATTCGGGCGTTTTAATGTTGGCTGCAATTTTATAGCGGTCTTTACCTTTAATATCTTCTATACCCAGGCTGATATCCGCTTCATTATTGGCTGCTTTTCCAAATAATGTGGTGTTATACAGTTTAACACTGCCGGAATTGAATTGTTCCAAAAATGCTGTCAGCTCTACGTTGTCCCTTCCCGTACCGGCATGCATGGAGAAATTTCCGATACCGGTTTGGCCCAATACGGTCGCCGGCATTTTCAGGTCCATTTCCCATCCTTCATTCCTTGCAAACTGCGCGGCCAGTGTGATATCTTCCAATCGTGTAAGAGCGGGAAGGATTTCTTTCAACATGGGAGTTTCCTTTACCAATACGTTTAACCGGAAGTTGTAATCATCTATCGAGTCCCGTTGCGATGCCGTCATCACCCTGAAATAAGGTTGTATGGCATCATAAATCACATCCCCCAGTTGCAGCAGATGGAATTTCCCGGTTATAAGCGCCGTGAGAAAATCTCCTCTTACATTTATATAGTTTCCTGAATCATTTTTTCCTGCATCCACCACAATACTATCCCATCCGATGTTTTTACCGTCGGTTTGAATGAAAGAATTGGTAATGAACATTTGTCCGACCGGCTCTCGAGGATCTACTGTTTCAAATCTTCCGTTAAGGGTGGTGCGTGCAAAGAATGGTGCATCGGTAAGATGGAGTGCATCGGCGCGGAGGCTGTCTATAAACCCTTCTATATACAATCCCGGATATTCTTTCCTTAAATCAACATATGCTCTGATAAAGAAATCGAGGTTGGGGTCTTTCATGTTCATGGCCACAGCCGCAATCCTGTCTTCTATTCTCCCTTTTACTTCAAAATCTTTATATTCATAACCCTGATAAACAGCCGAAACGATTCCACCTGAAAAATCTGCATCTGCCTTCCCAAAGGTGTAACCTTTTCCGGTGACAAACAATTTTGCTGTGGCAGGTCCGTATACACTGTCGTTTTGCAGGATTGTTCCCAGGTCAAGTGCTTCCAGGTTTAGCGCAATGTCATAGGTAGCATCGATACTATCGGTTAAGTTGGCCAGGTCTCCTGTTAACATCAAATCTCCCAGATCGGTATCCAGGTTTAAATCCACATTTGCTTTTGCCGGACTGCCTTTGAACCTGCCTGTTAGCAACAGGTGGTTGGGAATGGTGATGCTATCGGGAATTGTTCCTGCAGGAAGGAAATTGTACAAATCATTTGCAGTGGTGCTGATTTCCCGAATGACAAGGTCGCCGCTGATTTTTTCTACCTCAGGCAATCCTTTTATCCTGCCCCTGACATCCATTACCGTATTACCTGCCCCTGTAAGCCTGAAGTTTTCAATGTTCAGGTCTGATACTTTTCCTTTTAACCGGGTATTCAATTCCAAGGCAGTATTGGGATGATTCAATACCGGTTGCGAAGAATATTCGGGAAGAAATATAAGAATGTCTTTTACATGAATCCTGGTATTTTCCAATTGTATATCCATGGCGATAGCCCCGGGATCGTCAGCAATGCTTTCCAAAGAAGGATAATGTACCTCCAGTTTGTTTTGAATCAGGGTACCAGGAGTTTCCAGATGAAGATTATTCAGCACTGCACCCGTTTTTCCATAGGCAAAATCTGTTTTCAGTTTGGTTAATACCAATCCGGATTTTTCTTTAAAGCCTGCATGCTCAATTTTGCCGTAAATACTGTCCGTGCTGAAATTCAAATCTTCAGCTTGAAAGTCCAGTTCTTTCATTTCCAGGTGGGAATAATCCATCCCATTCATTACCGGAGGAGATTTGTCGTCGTCGAACTGAAGATGATGATTATTTATCCTGATATTCCCTGCAACAATCTTCCAGCCTTTTTCTGCCTCCTTTTCTGCCATTTCCTCTATCTTTTCTTCCGTAATGGCAGAGGAAGCACTGTTCCCCATTCTGATTCCGGCATAGCTGTCCTTCATTTCCAGCTCCTGCAGTTCAATAAGCAAATGTTCCGGATGAACCTTTGCCGACTGAAGATTTAGGTTACCCAAATGGATTTTTGCATGCAGGTCCGATACCGTATTATCGTACTGCAAATGAATGTCTTTCAGGTTAAGGATCCTTAAGTTAACAATGGGAATGGCTGCTGTACCGGAAGAAGTATCCGGGGAAGTATTTTCAATTAACGGTTTTGATTGAACGACAGATGCGTTGAGTCCGTCGATATTTATTTTGCCGATATCGAAATCCATGGTATGGAGATCAAACTTCCTGAACTCAGTGGTAAAATCTTTCAGCAAGATTTCCGCATCATTGCCTGTAATGGCATCTGTATATACCGCTCTGATATTTTCGAAGTGGATATTTTGAATGCTGAATATGATGGAAGAAGTATCCTCATGGTCGGAAGGCTCACCTGATGAAAACGCATCTATGATGTACCGGAAATTAAATACCGTATCCGGCAAACTTCGGTTGACCTTTGCCGTTATGTTTTTAAGATCTACTGTATGGAGTATGACTTCTCCTTTTAATAATTTGAAAAGTTTGATGTTAACTCCTGCCATTCCACCATACAACAAGGTATCACCTGTCCGGTCTTCCAGGTAAATGTTTTCTATGGCGATATCATTTGGAAAACCGATATGCAATTTTCCTATTTCAAATCTGGTATCGATTTTTTCGGAAACGTAGGATTGTATTTGTTTGCGCAGGATATTCTGGGCAAATGGAAACTGAATCAGTATCAGGATGAGTAACAACAGTCCGAATACCGATCCCAAAATCATCAGCAGTATCCTGAAGATTTTCTTCACGACTGCAGCAGTTTTGGAAGCCGGTACCTCTGATTTTTCCATATCGCTTGTAAATGTGCAAATTATATTCCTTTTTATCTCACAGTTTTCTTAACAAGCCCTTAAGGTAATATACAGAACTCTCTGAAGACCGGGAGCAGTTAACCGGTTATTTTTTAGTGGTTTATGAAAAGGAAGGAGAATTCTTGCAAATTCCCGTTGTGGAGAATTTTGCTCAAATCCAAGTTATCTAGTAAAAAAATCATACAAACAGGTAATCATTCTGCACCTTATTTTAAGTTAGTTTTATATTCACAATTCCCTCCGTAGTAATATTTCCGTCTCCCGCTTTCCTGCCCTTGATGTTGAATTTTCCAATTATTTAAACTCATCCATATGGATCAGGGTGCCATTATTCGCCTGATGGCGGAGCTCACCGGCAATATTTTGCCGGGTGCTGCCGGATCGGAAGAAGAAATCCGGGATTTGCAGGCTTCGGTAATAGAAAGCCTTATGTTGCAAACGGAATCTCCGGTAGATAAACCTTTGCGTTTCGACAGGCCGGAACTGCTTTCTACCGAACTACTTCAGGAAGGGGGAAGTAGGAAGATTTTGAAAATGGTAGAGCAGGCTGCAGAAAAAGCCCGCACAAAATCTGAAGATGCTCCGTTGTATAAAGTCTTTAGAAGAGAATTCCCCATTGCTTCTTCTGCATTGCCGGGTGCCGTTCCCGAGTGGGCAAGGGGTGCAAAAGTTGCTAAGACGCTTGGCCCTTTCACCACTGCAACGGGCAGGCCGGTATGGTTTGATTTCTTTACCATAGTGAAACTCATTCCGGTTTATTTGGGTAACGAAACTTATCCCTCTGCACTGGTGCCTATGGCTGCACTGGCTGCAAAGAAAAAAGAATATCTAATTCAGGCAGGATCGGTGTATATCAATTCTTCCAAAATTTGTCCGGGTGTTGCGGAAAACCTTTATACTGCTTTCCTTGTAAAATCGGGTAAATTTGTATTTGCACAGGATGCAGAACTGAAAGACTCAAAAATTCAAACCACGGCCATTAATTCCTGCACACTGGAAATTGAACCGGAGCAACCGGAAAAAGGAACAACAGATTTAAACGATGCCTTTGGTATTGATGCGAAGAAATCGGTATTAAAACTTCCCGGAACTTTTCAGATAAATCTTACCACGAAGAAAATTCTGAAAGCGGGAGAGGGCACCGTGCAATTTTACGGAAACAGCATACGGCTTACCTATTCCGGGGGAAATGTAATACAGTATAACGAGCTGAACAGAATTTGTATTCCCTATAAACCGGATGTAGAGATTATCAATATAAAAGCTGCATCAAAATTTGCCGGTATCAGCGGGGAAGTGCCTGTTAGCATGGCATACTGGGCTTTGCATACTGCAGCGATAGATCTTGCCAATCCGCCTGCTGCAGGCATTACGGGAGGTTTTATGTTTCAGGGAAAAGCCTCCTTGTCAATAGGATGGCCGGGGTTAAAAGACCTGAGCATGAAAAAGCCCGGTAGGGTAAAACTTCCGTCGCCGCTGATATTAATTACAACCGATAGGATATGCATCAGTGAAACCACTGCAGAAAATACCAATGCAAGGGAGCAGTTTAAGTTCTGGAATAATGATAAAACCGGTTTTCGTTCCTATGCCGATTTAAGATTCAGTGCATCATTTCCATTGCAGTACAATTCATTTTCTGATGGTACAGAAACCATTAGTGGTATTACCAATGCAGAAGTGCATGCCGACAGGCCATTGAAAGTAAACGGAGAAAGTATTCCCATCAGTTCCAAAAACAGCTTATTCCTATTGTCCTACAGTAAGGCAATACAGACGGTGTTTTTGTTTGATAATGATGTTTTACAGGATATGCATCCGGCTGCTCCCGGGAGTGCCGTTGAATTTACAGGGTTATCTGTTGCACTGGAAAATGCATTACTGAATATTTCACCCTGTACTGCTTTCGGATTATTTGGGGAACTGAAAACAGAAGATATTTTTGAAAAAGCCATCTGGCTTTCCGCATTTGGGTTAATTCATTACCTGCCCACTTTGCCCGACCCTTATACAGCCAATGTGCGGCATTTGCAAAGAAGAGATGTACGCTATAACAATAAAGGGCAACCGGTTTATACACCCGCTGCCATCAGCAGGATGTTGATTGCCATGACCGGATGGCCTGCAGACCCCGGTGCCGAAATGCAGCATCCGATACTCTCCTTCCATATGGTGGATGCGCAACAGCCTGCTGCCGGGGCCGCAGCAGCAAATGCAAATCATTTCCCGGAAATTCCGGATATATATACAAAGTCGGAGGAGTCCATTGTGGCGAAAATGCCCAATACCGTATCCGGACAATTTGTGAAAACCCTGCGCGGATTGCAGGAAGCGGAAAAGCGAACAAGAGCAGAAGCTGCACGGTTATTTCCAAATGTGAGCGATATTTTCTCGCTGCTGGATGTTTCCACCCATGCCGATTTGATGGGAGTGTCGCTGGGCTATATCAACGACGATTTCATTTTCCGCCAGACCCACAAACCCAATCCCCAGCTCCCACAAGGCAGCCCAGTTCAAATTCAGGGCATGCAGGTGGTTAGTCCGGGTAAATATGTAAGGGCATTTACCACTCCACTGATTTCATGGGAGCCATTTATAAATCTTACTATGCCCCCATCCGGTAATCCTAATAATGATCCCATGCCGGGATTGTTTTATTTTCCTAATGATGGCGGTCCGTCGAGGATTTTCAATACCACTGTAGAACTGGTTCCTGTTGCCCCTATTCCGGTAACGGAATTTATTATAAAGAATGCCGAAGAAAAACCGGATCTCCCTGCATGGTCGGTATTTACCCTGCCATTTGGTATGCGTGCACTGGCGGTGTTTTATAAAGACAGTTATTTCTATGGTGAAAATAACAATAACAACAGAGGAGCGAAGTTAAGTTTCAACAGGCCTGAATTTGAAGAGGGAGCAGGAGGGTTACAAATAAAAATTACCGGTGCCGAACATCCCAACAGGAGTGACACTTTCGAAGGATTCACCTTGCAGGAAGCCAATCTGCTGGGTAGCAACGGGGTCCCTACCAATAACTCCATTTTGGGCTTTAGCGTTACCAAAGCTTTTAACAAGGAATTTTTTAACGCAGGTGAATTGAAGAGAAAGGGCGTTCCCCTGGAAAGGATTGATATTTCCGGATATGGCGCCAGCATGTTCAGTAACTGGACCAACCCCATTGCCTCATTTGGAAAAACCAGTCAGGCTAAATTCAATGTTTTCAAAGGACGTACTGCTCATGAAGTGGTACAGATACGAAGCATCATCTATCCGTGGGGTATAACCGTAGTGCGTACGATAACCATTTACCGCACGCCGAATGGTTTTGTTTTCCGGCACGACAGCGGGTGGGTGGCGGAAACAGACGGGTTATTTGATTTTTCTGCAAGAGGATATAAAAACGGAGATTTTAGTACTCCTGTTTCCATCGAACAGCCTTATGAATTTCATCCGGGCATTATCAAAGGGGTGTTTAATGTTAAGAATATTTATGAAAATGAGCTAGACCATTTTCAGATGACCATGAATGTTGCTCAGGGGAAAGAATATATAGATCCGGATACGGAGGAGATAAAGAAAGTGACCGATGCAGGGGGTAAGTCATTTGAAGTATACATGGTGCCGGTGTATTTTGATGCGGAGGTGGCCATGGATTTCGTGAAAGAAGGGGCGGTAAACGGAAGAGTGCCTTCGAAGAAAATGCTGGGTTATGTTCAGCTGTCGCCGGTGGGAATGCCGGTTACAAAAGAAGCTTTCAGGGCATTGCTGGAGTTTAATGCCGACCGGTCGTTAGGTGGACCGGTCGATTGCCTGGTGGATATTGGCAATTCCGGTCAACAAATGCGGGTAACCAGGGTAGATGTGAATCCTTCCGTGAAAGGTTCGGATATTGTGTTTGCTGTAGCAGCAAAAGGTGCGGTGATTTTACCCCAAGAAGGCTCATGGAGTGTGGTGCAGCATAACAGCGCTACTGATGAAGTTACTCCGGTAACCAATTCCACCGGAATTCCGCTTCTTAAAGAAGGTAAACTGGATTTCGAAGAGGTGGAAATTTCGGATGAAATCTATAATGTGCCCAAATTCCCTTCTTATAATTCCGGAAGGTTTAAGATTGCCAACAGCATGGATTTGTTTAAAGACGGGGATACAGCAGCACTTAGTTACGGGTTCCTGCAAAATACCGATACGCAGAAAGTATTGTTCAAAAATCCGGAATTCCAAATGGATGTGAAACGGCTGCTGCTGAATCATAAATCTGTTCCGAAGATCGCTGATGCATACCGGTTATTAAACAGCGCAGGAATATTCCCCAACCTTGCAGACACTCATAATCTCGATTTGTTCAGCGGAGATTTTGTAATGGATATTGTGGAAAAGGGATACAACTTCGTGAATAAGGTGAATCCCTCTGCTGTGTTTGAACAATTGATTCCTTCCAATGTTTCGTGGAAACTGGTGGATGAAGAAAAAATCAAGATTTACATAGAATATGCCGCCAGAGATCGCGATGAGGGCGTAAAAGCGCAGGGAGCTTTCAAATTTGATTTGAATGCAGAAGTGAACAAGTGGGTAAACAAGATGAATGATGTTACCCTGGTGGTGGATCTTCTCGACTTCAAAAGGATACTGTTAATCAGGGGAAAATTCGATACCGAGAAAGGCAAGGCTCCGGAATTTCTCGGCCCTGAACTTGAATTCGGTCACGACCTTCAGGTGATAGTGGATATTCTAGAGATTCTCATCATGCTGGCAACAGAACCCGATTATAAAGACTTGCTGAAGAAAGGGCTCAGCATTGTGATGAGTAATTCACCTGAAAACTGGGAATACAAATTTTCAGCCGATAAGGAAATTCCTGTTGTAAAATTCCCTCCTGCATATCTTGATGGCCCCACCACACCATTAAGGCTGGAAGCCGGATTGAAAGTGGGTTGTTATTTCAATATGCCTTTTCCCATGCCGGGCACAGGTGTTTCTGCTCCCAGCGCAGGAGCATTTATTGATTTCTACGGCAAGCTGAGTGTGATGTGCATGTCGGTAGGCGTGGGAACCATTTATGCAATTGGTAAAGTCAACCTGCGCTTATCGGCCGATACCGCAAGAGGCCCGATGCTGGATATGGAATTTTCTTTTGCCGCCGAACTGATGGTAGGCTTGCCTGTCATTGGAAATGTATCCATCAGCTTTGGAGCAGGAGTCATCATTCATATCAGCAACGATGCCATCCTGGTAGGTGCATTGATATTTTTCAAAGGAAGAGCAGAAATTCTGGGAGGTATTGTAACGGTAACCATTTTTATAGAGGCTTCCGGAAAAGTGCTCAAACAGGGCGGACAAACCAATTGTATAGCCCAGGTAACCTTTGCACTGGATATCAGTATTTGCTTCATCATTGATATCAGTTTCGAAGAAAAATGGCAAGAAAGCAAACAAATTGCCTGACCTAAAATTTTATCACCATGGCAGATCCCAAATTAAGCATACTGGCCTTTCCTCAGAAAATTCAGGGAAACGAGCTGTTCTTTCATGTTCTGGTTGTGCCCAGAAATATCGATCCTTTTCAACCCTGGGCGGAAACAGGAGCTCCTGCATGGGTGGATGCTGATTTGCAGCTGAGAGCGCATGTGATGAAAGGATTGGACGGATTTCCTGCCTTTGGTTCCACAGCAGCGCTATATAGCTTTACTCAGGAAGGTATTCCTCCTCAGGCAGGGAAGATGTTTGAAAAACTGCAACAGCAGTTTAACATCGTTCCGGCTCCTCCGGGTTCTGAAAGAAGGCTTCAAAAGCCCAAGCCTGCAGATTATGCCAAAAAATATCTTCCTTTCAGTTATAGGAACAGTTTCAACTTTACCCGCCCGCGTACAAAAGATGCGGTTACAGATGACAGTTATTTCTGTGCAATTAAGGAAAATCCAAAACCCGACCCGGCTTTTCAACCTTCCTCCAATGAATTGAGCTGGGGGGAAGTGTTTGCTTACTGTTTAAGGAAACCTGCTCTTGCAGAAAAACTGGGGTTCATTCATAAAGGGTCCATTACGCTGCAGCCCGGAGACCTGGAAGAAGGAGGATGGCTGTTTTTTGATACCGATCCTGCAGGAAGTTATTCCACTGCGGCCGACCTGGATTTCATAAAAGTGTATGCTGCCCGTCTGCCAAAAATTGATAACAACGAAAGCCGCCCTTTATTTGCCCCGATATTATTCCCTGTAAAAAATGCTCCTGCAGATTCCGATCCTGTAGGATTTGATGAAATATTTCCTGAAGCGGCTACTTACGACGATGGGTTTGCCAAAATCGTTCACGCCAATCAACCGGTTTCATCCGATTTATTAAGGGATACCCATAAAAATGAAGAAGAGGATGATACCAGATTGCCGATTCACGACGTGGGTATAAGGCTGGCATGGGAAGACGAGCAGATATTAATCTGGCTAAACAGGCAATTACGCGCAGATCCCAATGATCCTACAGGAAGCCGGAGGCTGGATGCACCCTTAGGTGTGTTCAGGTACCGAATTGATGTGAAGAAGAATAATGATGGTGAATGGTCTTCGTTATGCCTGTTGAAAAACAATATGACCACAGCTTTGGATCCTTCCGATCCTGAGACGGTTATTGAAACAGAAGGTACCGTTAGCGAACAGGGAGTGGATGTTTATCCCTCCAGGCCGGATGCCGGTACGAATACACATTACTGGCTGCCTCCTTATTTTGTCAACTGGGTGGGCAAACCACTTGTTATCCCCGATAAAGATGCCGCCGATATCTATCTTACCAAAGAAGCGGGTGCAGGGGTAAGTGATATTTATGAATCTGCCATCGAAAATGATATTAAACTGGAATATGGAAATACTTATCATTTTCGTGTGCGCATGAGCGATACTACCGGTGGCGGCCCGGGTTGGGAAAATGATCCGCTGAATGAACCCGTTTATGAAGGACCTGCAGTTACCACATCCTGTGCATTTAAGCGTTATGTTGTTCCTTCAGAGGTAGAAATACTTTCTGAACTCCCTAAAACCGACGATACTTATTTCGATCAGCCGCAGCTGGAAATTGTAAGGCCAAGGCTGGGATATCCTTCAGTAGTGTTTACAGGAAAATACGGAGATGCGGTTATTGATTTGCTGAAAGCCGATAGGGATGAAGCCATTCAGTTTTTGAAAGACCCCGTAACCAACATGATTACCAAAAAAAGCCGTGAAATAGGCCTGCGTGATCCTGATGTGCAGGTGGCAGAAATTAAAGTGGAAGTAAAAACCCTGGCGATGGATCAGACCGGGTCGGAAAACGGAAACGAACCTTATGTATTGTTGTATAAAACCACAAGAAATTTCCCGGACGATTTTAATGCCGCTTTAAACATTCCCGTAATTTACCGCGATGCACACGTGCTGCAGTTTAATGGTTCTTCCATATTGCAGGATCTCGGCCTGTCTTCGGAAGCCGATCCTGAAAATATTAACGATATGGAAGCCCTTGTACTTCCAACGGGAAGGGATATACGTATAACCGTAAGGGCGGTTTGCCATAATGATCTGAATTACTTCGGAGCGGACAAATACCGCTATGGTAAACCTGTTTCCTTCTTTGCCAGAAAAGCTTCCGAAAATGAACAGGATCTTTTCAAATCCACAGGAATACTGAACCTGTTAAGAGGTATTTATCTGCAACCTTCCCATGAATTGCCGGTAGCGGCGGTGAATTTGAAGAAAAACTTCCTGATGAATGTGGGTAAGGCCAACAACGATCTGGTACAGCGCCTTGCAGAAGAAACCGATTTGCAATGCCTGGGATTCAGCCTTATGGGCAAGCCGGGAAGGAGAGTGCAGTTTGGATGTTCGAAAGACATCAGAAACAACCTTTCCCCGGATGGCTGTAGCATCACTTTCTCCACACGGGCCGATTTATCAGGCCATTGGATAGTTCCCCTGACGCTTATCCTCGACCGCGACTGGACCTGGGATGCTTTAAAACCTGTCAGCTTCAGAATATTGAGGAAGAAATGGTTTACAAGTAAATCTAAACCTGTGGCATACGAACATGCAGGCGATATAGAACTGAAGAAAATTGTAAGTATTCCTGCGGGAAGAAAACCCGACCGCACTCAAACCTGGCTGGTATTTCTGGATGCCGTAGATCCGAAACCAGATAAGGGCGATTTTCCTGATACTGTAGAACTTGAGTATAAAATAGAAGCCAACTTTAAAGAAGATCACGGAAATCTGAGAGAGGAAGATCCTGTTTTACAGTTGAAGCTTCCTGTAACCACCAACCCCGCTCAGATTCCTGAAATTGTTTCTTCGGGTATTGCATTGTCAAAATACANCCGGAATGAAACTTACAGCCGGACGGATATCCGTGCGAAATATCTGTGGCTGGAATTTCGAGAACCCATTGCAGATCCTAACGACAGCATTTTTGTAAGAGTGCTGGGGTATGCGCCGGATCCTTTACTGGCGCAATGGAGGGCAGATCATTTTATTGTTCCGAAAGAATCTGAATTGCCAATAGATCCTGAAATAAAAAGGGTTATCAGCCCCGGCCAGCCGGAAGACAATTCCGGTTTGAATGCCATGCAGGAAATGACATCGGTAAGTGCCGACGGAAGACATTTTATTGTTCCGCTTCCTCCCGGATTGCATGCCGACAGTCCGGAATTATTCGGATTCTTTACTTACGAAATCAGAATCGGGCACAGGCATATTTGGTCAACTGCACAGGGCAGGTTTGGCAGGGAACTTAGGGTAACGGGAGTTCAGCATCCTTATCCCCACCTGCTGGCAACTGTGTACCGCAATGAGCAGTATATCAAAGTTTCAGCCCCTTATGCAAAACCGGTAAGCAAGGGAAGGAACGTAACGCCCATCCCTCCGCGAACACAAATGTGGTGTCTGTTATATGCACAGGTATTACAGGCTGATGGAAAAGATTACAGAAATATTCTCTTAGACGACAGATTGTTGCAGGTGCGTAAAAGGGGAGAAGATATCAATAATGATGCGCCGGTGTATGCAGAAGGCGGATGGTATGATGCAGAAGTGAAAAACCTGCTCAGGGGAATGAATCTGCCTGCAGATTCTCCTTTAAGTGTGTTATGCGTGGAAATGTTTCCTGATGTATTGTTATTGCTGAATAATGGAGTAATGTCCAACCGTTCTGCCGCAACTGCCCGAGAAGAAAGAGCAGCTGCCGGGAGAGAAGACCCGGAAATGATGCGGATGCTGGAAAAACATATTGTAACCCGGTATCAGATGATGCAGGACAGCACAAATGAAGGAATGGATGAAAGGGCTGCCTGGTATTCGGCAGCAGGAAATTATTTTCGTCCGCTGACCGATCATCTGGGGCATCACAGGATTTTACGGACTTCCCCGCTGGTACCTGTTCCGGATGTTTGCTGTGAAGAATGCAAAACCGATTGACAATAAGTTNTCCTCATATCAGCGGTGTGGGGAGGGAAATGAAATCTTTTGGCTAATTTGCCAAAAAATTAATTCATGCAAATCACAGGAAAACTTATAAAAGTATTACCCCTGCAATCGGGAATTAGTAAGACTGGATCTGAATGGAAAAAGCAGGACTTTGTAATTGAAACGGAAGGAGCCTATCCTAAAACAGTGTGTTTCTCTTGTTGGGGAGATAGAATTCCTTCTTCAGCCGTACTGCAGGAAGGAAATAAACTGAGGATAGATTTTGATCCCGAAAGCAGGGAGTTCAACGGAAAATGGTATACCGATTTAAAAGCATGGAGGGTAGAAGTGGATGGAGGAACCGGGGATATGCCTTCTTCCATGGCTTCCGGCGAACCGGTGATTGATATCAACGACGACAGGAATATTTCCTCTCAGGAAGTGGAAGATGACCTTCCGTTCTAAGAAATTTTTTGCCGCTCCCTTAACGCAGCTTGAGGGAGCGGTTTAAAAAATAATATAAGCCGTGAAAATGGTCCACGTGATCAGGGGCGGAATTCCCGGCAAATCCCATTATTTCCACTTTCCCCTTTTTCACTCTGCTGATCTGCTGCATTCCCAAAGGCCCCCATTCCAATATTGGTTCAGCTTTTAAATTTAATTTCCGGGTGAGATATTCTGCACATTCAGTGGTGCTTACAAAAGTACCGGGGAAAATTTCGGAATGGGTAAACAGAAATTTTTTATCAGAATCTTTTTCAAGAGCTTTCAAGGCAAATTGTAAGAATGGTTCCAGTAACACACTGTCAATCACACCTCCTTCGGCCAGTACTTTTCGGTCGGGGATATAACCTGAATGCAGCCCGTCGAGCAGGATAACGGTATTCGTTTTCTCAAAACCCCTTTCAGTAGAAAGGATGCTTCTTATGGCCCCATATCCGGCACTGAAACCGGTGAGTATCAGCTTTCCCTGTTTATGGTTCCCCGTCTGCTTTGCAATCTCCTCCCATAACGCTTCTTCCATCAACTTAAATTCCTGCCCGGAGGGGAATGCCCTGGAATATACTCCTGAACCTGACCCGAGGTTTACGGTAACTGTAATGATATTCCCTTTATAGAGCTCTGCAGCATAAGCTACAATGCCGGCGCTTCCATGAAAATGGATTAACAGATCCACCGCAGCATTCTTTTTAAATTGCTCAGGAATATACATCGCTACAGGGCTGGAGAGCAGATTTTCCAACTTTATCGTCCTGCCCCTTGTCGTATCCTGTTGCACCCTTTCATGTTTGCGAATATGCTCCTTCATGGGTGAAGGATATTGAGCCGGCTGCACTTGCGTTTGAGCATGCAATTCCCTTTGGGGAAAAAGGAACAGAAAAGATAAAACCCAGTATTTCATTATCTGATACTGTTGCGTTGGGTAATTTTGTTTTCTTTTTTTACTTCTTTGAGGAAGTTTTTAAGCCCCTTCACAATGCTTTTAGCCATCTCCCTCTGGAAGTTTTCATCTACCAGTTTTGCTTCATCTTCCGGACTTGAAATAAAAGCTGTTTCTACAAGAACGGTTTGATATTCTGTGGGCGCACTGAAGAAGAAATTAAAGCTTCCGATATTTCCGAAATCTTCCAATCCGAGTTTTAAAACTTCTTTCAATATTGCCTGGGTAAGATTTCTGTAAGCTATATGTCTGTAATAAGTGGAAGTTCCTCTTGCAGTAGGCCGGGATGCAGAATTACAATGTATGCTTACCAGGAAATCGGGCATTACTTCTTTCATTAATTGTGTGCGGCTGCCATTGGGCGTGTCTTTATCTTCCGTGCGGGTCATCACTACCTTTATGCCTTCTTTTTCCAGTTCTTCTTTCAGCTTATGCGATATGGCCAGCGTGATATCTTTTTCGTATACTCCAGTCAGCCCCCTGGCACCCAGTGCTGATCCTCCATGGCCTGCATCCACACCTATGACCATTTTTTTCAGCTTCAGGTCTTCAGGTTGCGGACGAATTTTTATGGTCAGTGCATTGCCTGAATACCCGATATCATATCCCCAAAGCTGAGGCTTCTGCAGTTCTATATACACTCTGAAAATATCCTTCGCCACCTGTTCGTGCCATACGTTTTTTATTGCCTTTAACCCCTGGCGCCGGGTAATCCAGTTGGTGTTGTTAACTGCCCCATAGATGTCCACCACAAGGGTAGTAGGATTGAGTTTTTGTACGGAAGAATAAGGAAGCCTCTCGGAAAGCCCTATGCTTACCACATCGTACTTACCGTTATGCATAACCGACCAGCTTCCCGTAAGGGAATATGGCCTGAAGGAATTTACTGTGTCAATAGTTAATGAGCGGTCTGAAACATAGGCATCCGCATTTTCTGCAAGCCTTACCCGGTACATGCCCTGCATTTTTCCTGTGACCTCCATTCTTACCAGAGAATCCACAAAGCCCATTTTAGCCCCTCCCAGCCTGTCTTCTCCCAGTCCGAAGTACACTGCTGTATTGCCCTTGGTAATTCCTGTAAGGGTGCTATGGGTACTGAGAATTCTGATGGGCTTATCCAGGCCTTTTGAAATAATGACCCCCGTTCCGGGATCTTCCAGCCGCACCTGAGGGAAAATGCTGTCTTTATCGTATTGACTTACGATATATTCTGCACGATAAATTCCTTTAACATTTGCCTTAGGATCTTCTTTCATGGGAAGGTTAAAGAAATAAGCTTTCATTCCGGGGGAAGCTTTAACTTCTACTCTAATGGCATCCCCTTCGCGCAACCACAATTCTTCTTCAGGATGGATTTTAATATATTCAATGGCAAATCCTTCCACAGGCTTGGGTGAAGCAGGAATTTCGTAAAGAATATGCAGTTGCTTTGAAGTTGCATTGCCACCGGAATGATGCTGCACCGGTATGGCATTCCATCCTTCTTTCAGTTGCACCTGGGTATAAAAACCACCGGTATTCAGAATATTCACCTCATTGCCATTAATCACCAGCCTTCCCGGCCTTGCCAGCCCGCGTATGTATACAGAAGAAGCATTCACCTTAACTGAATCTTTATTGGGAAAAGCAAACTGCAGGTTTTCACCGGGCTGAAGCTGAGCAAACATCTCCGCAGGGAAAAGCATGACGAGCAGTGCAAACAGGAGGAAACAGGAAGTTCTTGTCATGCGTCAAATATAATTAATTAGGAATAGGATATTAAGAATACAGGAAAGGAATTGGGCTGCTCTGTTCCCACTTGACAATTGAAAAAATAAGAATCGCAAAGCTCCGCATGACAATCGTCAGGCTCAGCAAAACAATGATGGATTAGGAATTAAATCGTATATCGTTTGTCGTAAATCGTAAATCGTTTAGTGGTCCCGACAGGAATCGAACCTGTATTTCAAGTTCCGGAGACTTGCGCACTATCCATTGTACTACGGGACCGGGAGATATTTAGTGGAAAAGATTTCCTGCGTTGCTGCTGAAGATCTTCACGGCAATAGCCAGCAAAATTACGCCAAAAAATTTACGGATGGCCATCAATCCGGCCTTGCCCAGAAAATTGGCAATGTACTTCAGCGATTTCAAAGTAATGTAAACGATTATGAGGTTGATGATAATACCAATAAGCAAGGGAACGTTACCATAATTGGCTTTTAAAGAAATGATGGTAGTAAGGGTGCCTGAACCTGCAATCAGCGGGAAGGCAATAGGAACAACGGAACCGCTTTTGGGATCGGCATCGGATTTGAAAAATTCTATTCCCAACACCATTTCCAAACCAAGGATGAAAATCACAATAGAACCACCCACTGCAAAGGAACTTACATCCAGTCCGAGGATGTTTAAAAAACCTTCTCCCGCAAATACAAACAATATCATCAGCAGGCCGGAAATCAGCGTAGCCGAAAATTCCCGGATACCGCCCATTTTTTCCTTTAAAGNAATTAACAAGGGAACTGAACCGATAATATCGATAACAGCAAATAAGGTAAAAGTAACCGTCAATAAATCATCAATACCCCAGTTCATGTTTTTTAGGCGCAAAGTTAGGATTTATTGGCCGCAAACTTTGCTAAACCTGAATTCTGCCTTATTTTCAACCTTAGCAAAATTCTTTGCCATGAAAAACACCCTCTGCTTCCTGATCCTGATGCTATCTCTTTTTGCAGCTAATGGCCAGGACAAGGCGGATTCGGCCGAAGTACTCACCACTGTGCATGTAAAGGCTTTTCATTACGACAGAAATTATCTTCGCACTCCCGCCGCTCTTGCGGTGGTGGGAAATGCCGACCTTCAAAGGTTCGACAATACCAGCCTGGTTCCTGTCATCAATACTTTTCCGGGGATAACCATGGAAGAAAGGTCTCCGGGAAGTTACCGGATAAATATTCGCGGCAGTTCTCTTCGTTCCCCTTTTGGAGTGAGGAATGTGAAAATTTATTATAACAATATCCCCTTTACCGATCCNGGGGGAAGCAGTTTCCTTAACGTATTAGGATTCTACAATGTAAAAGGCGCTGAAATCATAAAAGGCCCGGGTAGCAGCCTGTATGGAGCCGGAACGGGAGGAGTAATGCTGTTGAATTCCTTTGACGAACATTACACTCCGGGTATATCTGCGGGTTATTCTTACGGAAGTTTTAATACTTCCAATGCCCACCTGCAATGGCGCGTGGGAGACGGGAATTTCAAAAACCAGGTCAGCTTTTCAAAACTGAACAGCGACGGGTACCGCGACCATACCGAATTGGAAAGGATAAATTTTTCCTGGGATGCGATGGGTACATTTTCCGAAAAAGGCAGCATCTCCGCCCATTTTCTGTATGGTGATTTGTATTACCAGACTCCAGGAGGATTGACCCTTCAGCAATATCAGGAAAATCCCAGGGCTTCAAGGCCGGCTGCCGGGGCTTCGCCATCTTCCCGTGATGCAGGGGCGGCCATCTATACCAAAACCTTCATGTCGGGATTGAATGCTGAATACAAATGGTCGGAAAAATGGACAAGCAACGCTTCGGTGTATGCCAGCTATTCAGAACTTAAAAATCCTGCTATAAGGAACTATGAAAAAAGAACCGAGCCGCATTTCGGAGGAAGGGCTTTGGTGGGTTATCAAACCAGGCATGAACATACTGAATGGAAGTTTCAGGGTGGGGTAGAGTTCCAGCAAGGGCTGGCCAATGTGTATGTAAATGATAATGTGGGTGCCGCTCCGGGTGCACAGCAAAGCGCAGATGAATTCAGCAACAGGAATTTCATCGTGTTTGCCCAGGCCATTGCAGATATTGGAAACGACTGGGTGCTTACTGCGGGAATCAGCATGAACAAGCTTTCGGTGAAGAACAACCGAATCTTTCCCCTTCCTGCCGAAACATTCGGTAGAGATTACAAGAATGAACCCGCGCCGAGAATTTCATTGTTGAGAAAATTCAATGAAACTTCTACTGTATATGTTTCCGTAGCAAGAGGATTTTCACCTCCCTCCAATGGAGAAATTCTTCCCTCAACAGGTGAGCTGAATTATGCACTGGAAGCGGAGAACGGTTATAATTACGAACTGGGTTTTCGCGGTGCTGCATTGGGGAACAGATTGATTTACGATTTGAACCTTTTTCATTTCAATATGCAGAATACCATTACTACCAGAAGAGATGGAACAGGTGCGGAATATTTTGTGAATGCAGGATCTACCGGACAAACAGGATTGGAAGGGCTGGTGCGGTACCGTCTTTTCTCTTCAGCAGCATCCGTTTTCAGCAAAGCGGGAATAACCCTGGCTTACACTTTTTTCAATTTTACCTATAAAGAATTCCGTAAGGCTGATGATGATTTCTCGGGAAATGATATGCCCGGGGTTCCTAAGCATGATTTAAACGCAGCCTTAGACCTGGAATGGAAAACCAATACTTATATCCATCTTAATTATCATTATACCGGGAAAATTTTCCTGAACGATGCCAATACCGATGTGGCAGATGCTTACGGATTGCTGCATCTGCGCATAGGGCAGCATGTAAAAGTGGGAGAAAAGTATAAAGCAGAAGTTTTTCTGGCTGGTAATAACCTTGCCGGAACCGTTTATGGAAGCGGGCATGACATCAATGCTTTTGGGGGAAGGTATTATAATTTGTCTCCGGGCAGAAGCTTCATGATAGGCATCAGCATAGCAGCAAATGCTGTAAAACAAGGCACAAGATAGGGCTGGGAAAGGATTTCGTGGGAAAAATACATTTGGCCGGAAGGAAAAATCCCCCCGGGGTCATGATAAATTATTCCTGCCGTTCATCATAATCCCTTTCAGGGTTAAGTGGATGAGGCTATATTTGTAATATGTTCATGAGAATACAACTAACACTCCTGATTTCCTCCCTGCTATTTGCGAGTACGGCAATTGCCCAGGAAAAATGGACCCTTCAACGGGCAGTGCAACATGCACTGGATAACAATATTTCGGTGAAGCAGGCTGATATTCAGGCCAGGCTTTCAGCCCTCAACTATGAAACCAGCAAGCTTTCAAGGATTCCTACCCTGGGTGTTTCCGTAGGTGGGGGTATCAACTCCGGTAGGTCTATCAACCCTACTACCAACCTGTACGAAACCGATCAGTTATTCTATTCGAGTTTTAACCTGCAGACAGGCGTAACCCTGTTTAACTTTTTCAGTATAAAAAACAATATTGAAGGCAACAAGCTGGAATCTGAAGCCGCGAGGAAGAATTTTGAAATGGTGCAGAATGATGTGTCTTTAAATGTGGCTACGGCTTACCTGCTGGTGTTAAATGCAATGGCTCAGGAAAGAGCGGTTAGGCTTTCGGTTGAGCTTACCAAAGAAAACCTCGAAAACACCAGAAAGCGGGTGGCAGCAGGTGACCTTCCCGAACTGAATGTTGCCGAGCTTGAAACCCAGCTTGCTACAGACAGTACCAACCTCATTAACGCTCAGGCCACAGTGTTCAGCAACCTGCTGCAGCTGAAAGCCATTCTTAACCTCGACCCGTCCACACCGTTTGAAATTGCGGAACCTTCCGTGGAAGATATACCAGTATTATCTCTTGCCGAACTGGAACCTGAATATGTGTTTTCAGTGGCCGTAAACAGAATGCCCCAGCAGATGGCCGACAGCTTAAGGATTGAAGCAGCAAGAAGGTTTGTGAAATCGGCAAGGGGGCAAATGCTGCCTTCTTTATCTGTATCCGGTGGTCTGGGTTCACAATATTCCAGTATTCAGCAGTACCTGGCAAGTCCGCCGATATTTACCGGTAATTATATTCCCAGTGGTGCAAAAGTGAACGTTAACAATGTGGAATATGAGGTGCTCACTCCGGAATATATTCAGGGTCCGCTGACGCCGTTCAGGAACAGCTTTGGAAAACAATTTGGCGATAACTTTCGTCAGAGCCTGGGATTAACGCTCAGCATTCCGATTTTCAATCAGGGACAAATTAAAGCCGGTGTACGCAGGGCAGAAATGAATGTGGAAAGCCTTGAGCTTACCCGCCAGCAAGACTTGCTTACGCTTAAGCAGAATATTTATACAGCCTATAACGACGCAAGATCTGCCATTCAAAGGCTGAATTCTTCCAGAAAAGGCGTGGAAACAGCAGAAAAAGCCTATTATTATGCACAGAAGAGATATGAAAGAGGTTTGCTTTCCACCATTGACCTGATAACCAACCAGAATAATCTCAACAGGGCCAGGATTGAATACATCACCGCTCAGATGGATTATGTGTTCAGGCTGAAACTGCTTGAATTCTATAAAGGAGAAGGTATCACATTGTAAACAACTGAATTTTTAATAACCCGAATAAGATGAATAAAAAGATTTTATGGTCTGTAATCGGACTGGTAGTGCTGATTTTCGTATTAATCATGCTCAAAAAAATGGGCATTATTGGCGCTGAAGAAGGCGTGAGGGTAGCTACTGAAAAAGTGGAACGAAAAACCATTATCGAAACGGTAAATGCCAGCGGAAAAATTTATCCGGTAATTGAAGTGAAGGTAAGCCCCGATGTTTCCGGCGAAATTGTGGAGCTGAATGTTGCCGAAGGCGACAGCGTAAGAAAAGGACAAGTGCTGGCCAGGATATATGCCGATATCTATCTGTCTGAGAGAGATCAGGCCACCGCTACCGTTACCCAGCAACAAGCCATGCTGGCCAATGCCAGGGCTCAGTTAAGCGGACAGGAAGCTGCGCTTCAGCTTGCCAAGACAAATTTTGAAAGGCAAAAAGCGCTTCTGGAAGAAAAAGTTATTTCTCAGGCAGAATTCGACCAGGCAAGAACAAATTATGAATCTGCTTTATCCAGCTATAATTCCACCCTTCAAAGCATCAAAAGTGCTGAAGCTCAGGTAAGGGCTGCTACTTCCATGCTGGAAAGAACCAACAAAGACCTTGGCCGTACAGTGGTGGTAGCGCCCATGGACGGTGTGGTTTCACTGCTCAGCGTGAAAAAAGGGGAAAGGGTAGTAGGCAACTCCATGATGGCCGGAACCGAAATGATGCGCATAGCGGATATGAGCAAACTGGAAATAAGGGTGGATGTGGGAGAAAACGATATTCCCAAAGTGAAGATTGGTGATTCTGCTGTGGTGGAAGTGGATGCCTACAGCAACAAAAAATTCAAAGGTGTGGTAACCCAGATTGCCAGCAGTTCAGATAATCTGGTGGGAACCGCCGCCACTGCTTCCACTGAAGTGACCAACTATAAAGTGTATATTTCTCTGCTTCCCGAATCTTATGCCGATCTGATTGATCCGGAAAACCCAAGGCATTTCCCTTTCCGTCCGGGTATGACGGCCAGTGCAGATATCCAGACCAAAAGACGTAATGAAGTTATAGCAGTACCTATTAATGCTGTAACCACAAGGGAAAAAGGTGGGGATATTGTCGAAACGAATACGGAATCTCAGGGTGCAGGTTTACAGGAAGAAAATAAAAATACTGTATCCAAAGAACTGGAAGAAGTGGTGTTTGTGGTTGACAGTGCCGGCATCGTGAAACGCGTGGTAGTTAATACCGGCATTCAGGACTTCAGCTATATTGAAATCCTGAATGGACTTCAGGAAGGCGAGCAGATTGTGGTAGCGCCTTATAATGTAATCAACAAAACCCTCAGAGACGGGATGAAGGTGAAGATTGTTAAGCGAGAACAACTCTTCGAAAATACTGCAAAGTAATCTTCAGCTTACATAAAAATATTTTCTAACCCCCGGAATGCTTCCATGGCATTCCGGTTTTCCCATAATATGCTGTAAACGGCATTCACAATGGGCAGGGAAACACCTTTCGTCTGATTGATTTTATAAATGGCTTTGCTGGCGTAATATCCTTCTGCCACCATGTTCAATTCAAGTATGGCTGCTCTTGAACTGTAACCTTTGCCGATCATATTTCCGAAAGTGCGGTTACGGCTGTACAGGGAATAGCAGGTTACCAAAAGATCGCCAAGGTAGGGTGATGTAAATACCGCATCGGTATGTTCAATTCCTGCACTATGCTTAAGGAATTTTACCATTTCGGCAGCGGCGTTGGTAATAAATACACTCTGGAAATTATCCCCGTAATCCAGCCCGTGTGCAATGCCTGCTCCCAATGCATAAATATTTTTCAGAATGGCAGCATATTGCACTCCTGTTATATCTGCATTATCTCTTACCGATAAATAAGGGGTGCGGAATTTTTCGGCGATTTCTTTTCGCTTCTCTTCATTCTTTCCGGAAAAAGTAAGAATGGAAAGTTTTTCGGAAGCGATCTCCTCTGCATGGCAGGGACCCATGATGGTGAAATAATTCTCTTCACTGAATTCAAAATGTTTTTGCAGGTATTGGTTGAACAGCAAATGTTCGCCCGGTATCAGCCCTTTGATGGCCGATATCACAAGCTTCCCCCTGAAAACATCTTCAGGAAGGCCTTCCAGTATTTCAGGGATATATGCAGACGGTACTGCAAATACCAATTCTTTTGATTGGCTGATCACATCCTTCAATTCGCAGGAAACATTCATCAGCGAAGTATCCAGTGTAACCGAAGTCAGATACCTTGGATTATGATGCCTGGTGCGGATATATTCTGCAGAAGATTCAGAACGAACCCACCAGTTTACCCGTATACTATTGTCGTTTAATAACTTTATTAATGCAGTTGCCCAGGTTCCGCTTCCAATTATTGCCGTCTTCATTAGCGATTCGGGTTTTTTACAAATTTACCCCATAAATCGTAAATCTGCTCATGACAAAAATCATACTTCAAATAATTCCATTGCAATTCCATCGGCAAAAAGTTTGCCTTTATTAGTAAGCGTATAAGCATTTCCGTTATAAAAAACTTTTTCTTCCTCAATAAATTTTTGCAAAATCCTGTGAACATTTTCCATTCTTTCTTTTCCGAATTTTTCTTCCAGCACCTGCTTGTTAATGCCTTCAATAGTTCGTAAGGCGGTCATCACATATTCGTTGAACTGCTGGGAAATATTGAGCGTTTCCTTTTCCAGAGGAAGGTCTTCTGCGTTTACCGATTGAATGTACAATGCATTGTTGGCAATATTCCAGTATCGCGAATGCAGGTCGTAGGAATGGGCCCCCGGGCCAAAGCCCAGGTATGGCTTTCCTTTCCAGTACGAACTGTTATGCCGGCTCCTGAATCCGGGAAGGGCAAAGTTGGAAATTTCGTAATGTTCAAATCCCTTTGCTGCGGCAATATCCATCAGCATGAGAAACTGCCTTGCCTGTTGGTCCTGATCCACATCCTGCAGCGTCTTCTTTCTGATCATATATTCCAGCGCTGTCCGGGGTTCTACTGTTAATGCATAACAGGAAAGGTGCTGAACGCCTGCATCTATGGCAGTGAGAATATTTTTTTCCCATTGGTGGTCGGTTAATCCGGGAATGCCGTATATCAGGTCTATAGTGAGGTTCTCGATTCCATTTTCCCTGGCCATCCTGATCGAATCAACAGCCTGACGGGCAGTATGCGCCCTGTTGAGTTTTGAAAGGCTTTCGTCTTCAAACGACTGTATGCCGATACTCAGCCTGTTTATTCCTGCATTTTTCCAAGCCTTGATTTTTTCTGTGGAAATATCATCAGGATTAGCCTCCAAGGTGATTTCTACCGCTTCGGTATGAAAATTCCTGTGAATTTCCTCCATGATCAACTGTACTTCCGCTGCTTCCAGTATGGAAGGTGTACCTCCACCGAAATATATGGTCTCAATAGTATAATTCTGCAGGAAATATTTCCTCAGGGAAATTTCTTTCAATAAGGCTGTTATAAATTCGTTCTTCAATGCAAGAGACGTGGAAAAATGAAAATTGCAGTAATGGCAGGCTTTTTTGCAAAAGGGGATATGGATGTAAATTCCTGCCGTGGTAGAGGTGGTATGGTTGGAAGTGCCGATTGTTAATAGTATTTAAATCTGACGAATCAATGGCCGAAATTCAGCCAAAAGGAAATACAAATTTACGCAGGGTTGTCCAATACTTCCTCATTATCCTTATATTCCTTTCGGCCAACAGCCTGAAAGCCCAGCATACCATTCATTTTCAGGCAGTGGATAAAGACAGTGGTTTTCTGAAGTCTCTTGGCCTGAAAGAAGCATTTTCCACTCGCTTACAGGCCATGGAATACATTGCCATGCTGCCTTCAGTTTTAAAAGAGAAAGGCTATGTAACGGCTTCGATAGATTCGGTGTATTCCGATTCGCTGATTTCGAGGGTTATGGTTTTTGTTGGCGAACAATATCAATGGTCGGAAATCCTTACCGACTCCGTTCCTGCTGAAATATTGCAGGATATCGGACGCAGGGGAAAGGTGAACGTTCGGGAATGGAAAGACCTTGAAAAGCTTAAGGCAGATATTCTGAAAGCACTTGAAAATAAAGGGTATCCTTTTGCTTCAGTGTGGATGGATAATGTGGTGATAGAAGGTGGAAACCTTTCAGGAAGGCTGATGGTAGACCCCGGTCCGGTGTATCATATCGACAGCATCAGAAATTTCGGAACGGCCAGAATCAGTTCATCCTATCTGCAGAGATACCTCGATATCATGAACGGTTCGCCTTACAGTAGGGAAAAACTGGAATCCGTGAGTGAAAGGCTTAAAGAACTGCCTTTTGTGGAAGAAGTAAAAAGATGGGATTTAACCATGCACAGTGCCGGATCGGTATTGAATCTGTACCTCGACCCAAAGAAAAACAGCAGGTTTAATGTATTGGTGGGCTTTCTTCCATCCAACAGTCAGCTGGTAAATAATAAAATGTTGGTAACAGGAGAAGCCGATATTCTTTTAAAAAATGCACTTGGAAACGGGGAAACCATTGGGCTGAACTGGCAGCAAATTCAGGTGAAATCTCCCAGATTAAACATCGTATTCGACCAGCCTTATCTGTTTTCCTCACCATATGGCGTTGATTTTAGTTTTGATTTGCTGAAAAAAGATTCCTCCTTCGTGAATATTACTGCCAATATCGGTGCGCAGTATGCTTTTTCTTACAGAAAGAAAGGGGCGGTTTTCCTGAAAAGCTTCAGTTCCAATCTGCTTGGACTGGATACCTTTGCCATAAAGGGGCAGAAAAGACTACCTGATGAAGCCGATATCCGTTCGGTAAGCGTGGGGGTGAGTTATATGTTCAACTCTACCGATTACAGGTTAAACCCGAGAAAGGGATTCGAACTGGAAGTGGCTGTAAGTGCCGGTACAAAGAAGATCAGGAAGAATAATGTGATAATGGAATTGCATGATCCAGTTTTCGATTATGCTTCACTGTATGATACCGTAAAGCTGAAATCGTATTTAATGCGTGTGGAACTGAATGCTGCAAAATATTTTCAGCTTTCAGGTATGTCTGCACTTAAAGTAGGGTTGAACTCCGGCATTCATGAAACGGAAGCGATTCACAGGAATGAATTGTTTCAGATAGGCGGATATAAATTGCTGCGGGGATTTGACGAGGAAAGTATATTTGCATCCGGTTATCTTGTAACCACAGTGGAGTACAGATACCTGCTTGGATTGAATTCATATATCTATGCGTTCAGCGATCAGGGTTTTGTAAGAAACAGGTTATCCAGAGTAAAAAACAGTTTTATCGGTGCCGGACTGGGACTGGCTTTTGAAACCCGTGCAGGAATATTTAACATTTCTTATGCCGGCGGAAAAAGAAACGATATGCCTTTAAATTTAAGGCAGTCGAAGATTCATCTGGGATATACCAATTATTTTTAGGAAAGAGGACAAACAGAATATATGCTATCTAATCTGATTCAGCCTTGAAACAACTTATATTCATCATATCATTTATTTTCCTCTCACCGTGGCTGAAGGCGCAAACGGAAACCGATTCCCTGATGGTTTCAGATACCCTTGCAACATTCGTGGAAGATTCCATAATGGCTTCACAACCTGTAATTCTTAATCAGGATTCCATTAAGGTAAATCAAGCGAAGAGAAATATTTCTTTTTTCAGGGATTTTATTTCGCGGCATGAATATTTACCTGTTACTGCAGATGCCGAAGTATATCCTATGATACCCGCAAAGAAAGAATCCGATGATGTATTCTTTTATGTAATGATAGGTTTATTGGTGTATTTCGGCACCATTCGTATGGCCTGGCCAAGATATATGGAGAATATGGCTAAAGTGCTCAGAGGCTCGGTACGTAATCAGCAGCTTCGCGATCAGATGCAGCAGAATTCACAACCTGCAATGTTGCTGAACATTCTTTATGTGGTGAACATGTCGGTTTTTCTCGCTTTTGTTGGCCGGTATTTCGACATGTTTGCCGAAGAAGAATTTGTTGAAGGTGTATTATATGCATTTGCTGTGGTATCAGGATTATTCCTGCTGCAAATCATATTCCTCAGCTTTACAGGTTGGTTATTTAACATTTCTTCTGCAACCAATGGCTACATCTTCGCCGTCTCCCTAATCAGAAAGTTAACGGGAATCATATTGCTTCCTGTATTGATGATACTGGCTTTTTCAGGTGATGTTGTAACAGGCATCGCTGTGAAAGTAACGGGGATAATTTTCTGTTTGCTAATTTTTTACAGATTATTAATTTCATACAGAATAATCAGAAGCCAAATTAAAATAACATGGTTGCATTTTTTTCTGTACCTTTGCGCCTTTGAAGTAGCGCCCGTTCTGTTGGTATTTAAGGTGTTATTGAATTTGATGGAAACCAATTAATCATTTAAAACCTTACAGAAAGTATGGTGAATAACGAGGTAAAAACCCGGGTTCCCAAAACAAAGATTAAGAAGATACTTGTAACCCAACCCAGGCCATCGTCTGACAAGTCACCTTATTTTGAGCTTGCCAGAAAGTATAATGTGGAGTTTGATTTCCATCCTTTTATCAGCCTTGAGCCCATCAGCGCCAGGGAATTCAGGAAACAAAAAATCGATATCACAGAATATACAAGCGTTATCTTCACCAGCAGAAATGCCATTGACCATTTCTTTAGAATGTGTGAAGAGCTGAAAGTAACGGTTTCACAAGACAACAAATACTTCTGTATCACTGAAGCAGTTGCATTATATCTGCAAAAATTCATTCAGTACAGGAAAAGGAAAGTGTTCTTCGGTTCCGACGGTACCAACAAAAGCCTTTTCGATATCATCACCAAGCATAAGGATAATGAGAAATTCCTGTATGTGTGCAGTGAAAACCAACAGGATAATGAAATCATTTCCTTCCTAAAGACCAACAATTGCGAATATGTAACTCCTTTCATGTACCGCACCATCAGCAATGATGTAAGGGAAGTGCTGAAAGGAAAAGAATACGATATCATCTGCTTCTTTACTCCAAGTGGTGTGAGGAGCCTGTTTGAAAATTTCCCCAACTTTAAACAAAACGGTACCCGTATAGGGGCTTTTGGTAGCAATACCTTTAAAGCGGTAGAGGATGCAGGATTAACCCTGGATATCAGGGCTCCGGAACCTCAGGTTCCTTCCATGATTGCCGCCCTCGACAGGTACCTGGCAACCGTTTTGAAGAAGAAATAACAGCAATCCCCGCCCTGCCATCATCAATTTACCTCATTATGCCGCAATTTACCAACAGGCTGGCCGGGGAATCCAGCCCTTATCTGCAACAACATGCTCATAATCCTGTAGACTGGTATCCATGGGGTGAAGAAGCTTTTGAAACCGCCCGCCGCACAGGGAAACCTATTTTACTCAGCATTGGATATTCTTCCTGTCACTGGTGCCATGTGATGGAAAGGGAGAGTTTTGAAGACGAGGAAATTGCCCGTCTGATGAATGCGTATTTCGTGAATATTAAGGTCGACAGGGAAGAGCGCCCCGATGTGGATGATATTTACATGGATGCGGTGCAAACCATGACCGGATCAGGGGGATGGCCGCTGAATGTATTCCTAACTCCTGATTTAAAACCTTTTTACGGCGGAACCTATTTCCCTCCCAAAAGAATGTATAACATGCCTTCCTGGAGGGAAGTACTGGAAAATATCCATTACAACTATCAGGAACACAGAGATAAAATTCAGGAACAGGCAGATCATTTAACCGCCCACATGAAAGATGCCAACAACTTTGGAAACCTGGTTTCTGAAGAATTGAAGCTGGCCGGCAACCCGTTTTCTTCGGAAAAAGTGGAGGAAATGATTGGAAACCTGCTGGAAAGGGCCGATACCTTGAATGGAGGGTTTGGAAATGCGCCTAAATTTCCTCAGACCTTCTCACTGAAACTCTTACTGCAACATTATTACCATACCGGAAGGCAGGATTGCAGGAATATAGTATTGCTGAGTCTGGATAAAATGTCCCGGGGTGGTCTGTACGACCACATCGGAGGCGGATTTGCCCGATATTCCACCGATGCGGTATGGCTGGTTCCGCATTTTGAGAAAATGCTCTACGATAATGCTTTGCTGATTGACCTGTATGCTGAAGCATTTAAGCTGACAAAAGACGAATGGTATGCACGGGTAGTCCGCCAAAGCATAGATTTTGTACAAAGAGAAATGATGTCGGATGAGAAAGGGTTTTATTCTGCCATGGATGCTGACAGTGAAGGGGTGGAGGGAAAATACTATGTATGGGAGAAATCCGAAATTGATGAAGTGCTTGGGGAAGATGCGGCAATATTTGCAGCATTCTATGGCATAGAAGAGCAAAGGAATTGGGAAGAGGGAAATATCCTGCACATTCGCAAGCCATTAAAGGAATTTGCTGCTGAAAAAGGAATGGAGGAAAAGGTACTGGCGGAAAAGCTGGATGCAGCAAGTCGTAAATTGCTGGCTATCAGGCAAAATAGGGTGCACCCGCTTACCGATGACAAAATTTTGCTTTCCTGGAACGCTTTAATGAATGCTTCACTTGTCAATGCCTGGAAAGCCCTGGGGGAGGATCGGTATCTTGAACTGGCGAAGGAAAATATGGATTTCCTGCTTCGTGCATTTCGTGAGCCCGGGGGCAGGGAAGGGCTGATGCACAGTTATAAAAATCAACACTCGTCCATTCCGGGATTTTTGGACGATTATGCCAACACCATCAGAGCACTGATCAGATTGCAGGAGGCCACCGGCCATATGGAATATCTGGAAGAAGCCCGAAGGCTCATGGAAGTGTGTACCGACAGGTTTAGTGAAAAGGGGACAGGGTTCTTTTATTATACGCCTTTTGGAATGGAAGATATCATCATCCGGAAAAAAGAGATTTACGATAATGCCGTCCCTTCCGGGAATTCAATAATGGCATGGAATTTATACTATTTGGGGGTGGTTTTCGACCGTCAGGACTGGAAGGAGCGGGCCGGGCTGATGTGCAGCACGCTGGAAAGGTTGATTACCAAATATCCGTCTTCCTTTGGAAACTGGGGGATCCTCTTTCAGGCCCTTTGTTACGGAATTCCCGAAGTAGTTTTAACAGGGGAAAATATTAACGAATTGCATAGAATTTTACTACGTAATTTTCTTCCCGAATTCGTTTATCAAACCACCACAAAAGCACGGGAAGATTATCCTTTGCTGGGCAAAAAGCCTGTGGAAGCCAATCCTCTGATTTTCGTATGTAGGAATTATACATGTAAAAAACCCGTTGGCACTGAGGAGGAATTTCTGGAGGAGATGAAGTTGCATTAAAGAAAATGGGCAGGATACAATATTTATATTTTCGCTATCGTTTTAGAACCGAACCGGTAGATTTTTTAGCCCAAAACAGGCCGGTTTAAGACGATTAAAATTAAAATTCTCAACTTGTGATGAAGTCGGTAAAACATTATTTTTGCCCAATACCCTTTAATATGATGAAAATAAAAAACCTATCCGTTGTATCCGCCGTAGCAGTGGTGTTGTTTTCAACATCCTGCGGGAAGATAGGAGGAAAATCCAAAGGCTTGCCTAATGACGGCCAGCTGCATGGAATTGCCCCTAGCGCAAAATACGACTTGACAAAGCCCCCCGGCATGGTGTACATTCCACCTGGTACTTTTCATATGGGCCCCAGCGATGAGGATGTGAACTATGCTTTTACCGCACGTAACAAGCAGGTATCCATTAACGGATTCTGGATGGATGCTACCGAAATCACCAACAATGAATACCGCCAGTTTGTTCACTGGGTTAGGGATTCCATTGCGGCCACCCTTCTTCAGCTGGGAACAGAAGTTGACGGGCAGTTTAAAATTGACTGGACAAAAGCCAGGGCTATCGACTACAGCGACAAGGCAACAATAGAAAAAATCGACCAGATGATCCTGTCTCCGCAAAACAGGGTATTTGGAAGAAAGGATATAGATCCCAAAAAGCTGATCTACCATTCGGAAATTTTCAACCTGAAGGAAGCTGCCAAGCGTGAAAACGCCAGCAAGCCCAGGTCTGAATTTATAGTGAAGAAGGATGTATTCGTATATCCCGATACACTGGTGTGGATCCGCGACTTCAGCTATTCTTATAACGAACCTGCTACCAAGCGCTATTTCTCTCACCCCGCATTCGGTAACTATCCTGTTGTGGGAGTGAACTGGAAACAGGCTACTGCTTTTGCAGAATGGAGGACACACCTGTTGAATTCTTACCTGGAATCTAAAAATCAGGTTACTGAGTCCGATTTCCGTCTGCCTACTGAAGCAGAGTGGGAATATGCCGCCCGCGGTGGACGTTCACAATCGATGTTCCCTTGGGGTAACTATTATACCAGAAACAAGAAAGGATGTCTGCTGGCCAACTTCAAACCCGGCCGCGGTAACTACCCTGAAGATGGAGGTTTCTACACTGTGAAAGCCGATGCCTACTGGCCAAATGATTTTGGTCTGTATAACATGGCAGGAAACGTGGCTGAATGGAC
>JGI12420J12819_1000162_pt1 | contig 46181 bp, 35 predicted proteins | sample Passage237A_FD_12819 | JGI IMG/M metagenome (IMG submission 12819) | reverse complement strand
TTAAAGGCAAGAGCCAGGCTGCAAAAGCGATCAACAACGCCATCGATGACATACGGTTTCGGATTAAGGAAAAATACCGGATGCTGGAAGATGCCGGTGCCCACAAGGCCCAAGGCATTTATCAATTACATCTTTTTTGATGAGCAGTTTAAGATGGTGCAGGGTGGATTTAGTGCTGTAAGTAATACAGCAGGAATGCGTTCGGATCATATAACTGATTTGCAGAATCTAATTGCGCCCAGGAGCGGATATGTTTATATTTACTGTAGTAATGAAAGTCCTGTTGATGTGTTCTTTGATAATCTGCAGGTTGTGCATACTCAGGGGCAAATATTGGAGGAGACGCATTATTATCCGTGGGGATTGACCATGGCGGGGATAAGTTCAAAGGCACTGAAGCCGAACTACAGTGAAAATAAATATCTCTATAACGGCAAAGAACTTCAATCAAAAGAGTTCACTGATGGATCGGGGTTAGAGCTATATGAATTTGGAGCCAGGAACTACGATCCACAAATAGGCCGTTGGCATACTATAGATCCTCTTTCGGACAAAATGAGACGTTGGTCTCCGTACAATTATGCGTTTAATAATCCAATAAGGTTTATTGATCCGGATGGAATAGCCCCTCTGACGGATTATTATAATTTGAGAGGGCAAAAAGTGAAACATGTCGAGGATGGAAAAACGGATAAAGTGCTTGTTCTTACAAACAGCAAGAAGGAGGCCGAAGTAAATCAGGCAATTGATAATGGACATACCTTGTCTAATGTAACCAATGAAGCGGTTAATAAAATGGAGGATGCCTATAATAAGACAGAGACAAGTGAAAAGGAAAATTATTTTGTGGTAGGCAAAGAAGGTAAAATGTCGAAAACCGTTGAAAGCGAAGCAGCAGAAATAACCACTGAAAAAAATCAGAAGCAAAGAAAGACTTAGTAGACCAGGGAGATAAATTTTTATGGGATGCCCATTCTCACCCGCTAGAAAAACATGCAGATGGAAATATTGTAACCGTAGGCACACCACACCCTTCTGACTCTGATATGAAAGATACTCGCGGCAGCACTATTAATGTGATACTGGGGTATACACAAACTGTTACGCCACCTCCATCAAATACAATAGGAGGCAGCATTACAGTTGAAACTGTAAGAACTGTTGGCTTCCACAATTCAGCGGGAACAATCATAACAATTAAGTTCAATGATCTGAAAAATGCGGTTAAAAAGATTACTAAGAATTAATTTATGAAACTATCAGCCATTTTTTACTGCTTATTGTTATCTCTTGTAACAGGTTCTTGCAATCGGTACATTGATACGGTAACAAAAGAGAAGAAAATACCGATCATGCAAGGAGATTTTACCTTTTATCCTGATAGCAACATTTTAATTTATAAGAGCAATGTTGGTTTGAGAAGGGACAATGAAATAAGTAATCCCAGGTCCTTTTATGTAAAGCTTCCGAAGAGGTTAAAATGGTACGAAATATCAAACTCGTCTTTTTTTGAATTTTATTATGATAAAGGGCAGGTTATAGCTATCAATATTGACCTTTCTTCTGCAATATCAAACCAGGACACTGCTTATGTGCCTAACCAATCAGAGTTGGATAAATTTATTATGGCCGATCCTTCTTCCAAGGGTAAGTATGATATTAAAGAAATTGAGTTGAAAGCAGACAGGAAGCAGTTAATAATAAAAAAAGATGCAGCTACAATTTTATTATACAATGTTATGCCTGATAACTACGACTTGTTTATAGATCAGGTAAATAGCTTTAAATTTTTATAGGCAACCTTTGTTAAGAAGGATAAGCTAAAGGCCGCGGCGATCACCGTATTGACTAAAGCACTAACTAAAACTACCTGATACGACTACCTGATGCCCAAAGAGTTATTGTAAGATTTAGAAGACTATTAATGAATTGTACGGTTGACCGTAATGGAGTAGTAAATAAAAAACCGATTTTTCAGTTTAAGTAGTAATGTTTCTCGTAAGTTTATGCGCAAATTGAAAGTAATCTTGTAATTTCCTAATAAACTGTATCCACATCCAGTTCCCTCCTCATCAATCCGACCACCCAATCGCACCTTGACCAGGTTTGTCTGAACTCTATGTCAGGTTAGATGGCAAATAGTAGCTGAACTGAGTTTTTCCGCTCGGGGTCAGACTGCTGATATCCTATCAGAAGCATTGTCATAAAAATAACGTCATGGAGTATGACAAAATAGTCGATATAAAGCGGCTAAACTTTATCGTGGACGTACTTAAAAGCAGGCTGCCCGCCGGCGCTGAGGTGCTGGATGTGGGTTGCGGCAACGGCATTATTGCACGCAATCTCGGCGAAATAGGGTATAGGGTAAAGGCAATTGATATAAGCGAGAAAGCTATAGCACGGGCAAAAGAACTGAACAGGTTTCCAAATGTAAGCTTTGAAGTCACCAGCGCCGAACAGTTGGCCGCAGACGGGCAACTCTATCACGCTGTTATTTGCAGCGAGGTGCTGGAACATTTGAAAGAGCCCAGCCAATTATTGCAGGTGCTGCACAAAACACTTCACGATAAAGGGATATTGATAGTGACGGTGCCCAATGGCAAAGGTCCGCGGGAACTGTTTGTCACCAGGCCGGTAATTGCTTTACAGAAAAAAGACAATTGGCTATGGAAGCTGGTAGTAAAAATAAAACGCGGACTCGGGTTTAATGGTACTACCGCGCAGAGTGCTGCCGATGATCTCATGCACGTTCAATTTTTTACCAAATCATCTTTAACCCAACTGGCCGCTGCCAACCACTTCAGGATAGTAAAATTCTGCAAGACAAACTTCATAGAAGACGTTTTTCCTTTTTCTATTGTCACCAGGAAAATCAAAGCACTACAAAAGCTGGATTGTTATGTTGCCGAAAAACTTCCCTACCAGTTTACAGGTGGTTTTTTAACAATGTGGGAAAAAGCCATATAAAAAGTGTAAATCAGACATTTAAATTTTCCCTATCTTAGGGCAAACGATCAATGAGCAACTGAATGACGCCACTTACAAACAATCTTTGGAAGACGAGGTGAAGCAGTTGGAAGCCGCTGAAATATTAAAAACTGCTTATCAGCGAAAAAAATTGCTTCTCTGGTTTGTCAGAAATGTTGCGAAAAACTACGAACTGTCCGGAAAAAAATAAGAGAATGTCCTGATATCCGCCCAGGTGGCATATTCGAACATAAAATCAAAACTAACATGAAAGCTTGCATCCGCTTCAAATCCTTTGCCTGTTTGTTGCTATTTGTACTGCTATCGCTTGTTGAAATACAGGCGCAACAATCCAACGTAAACCTCGACTGGCGTCCACACCTCAATACTGAAAATCTCACACCATTCAGCGCCCCACTCAATTCACCTGAGGTGTTGAATGACCGTACTGTGATTTTCCGGCTGAAAGCTCCCGAAGCAAAAAAAGTGGTGCTGCAGGGCGTTCATATCCTGGCAGCGCTGGGCAGAGGGCGCGAACCGGTGCCTATGGAGAAAGGACCTGATGGAATATGGACCGTAAAAGTGGGTCCCTTAAAACCGGACATGTATGTGTACCAGTTTAATGTAGACGGTATGACCATCACCGACCCGTCCAACACCATTGCGGCATTCACAGCCATGCCGCCCTACAGCCATGTGGTGGTGCATGGTGACGAGCCCGCTTATTACGATGCCAAGGATGTTCCTCACGGCACTATAACCCGTCATATCTACCATTCGAAAGTGACTAATGGTATGCGTGATCTTTATGTGTATACACCCCCGGGTTATGATCCCAGGAAAAAATATCCCACCTTGTACTTGCTGGGTGGGAGCGGAGAACTGCCTTCTAACTGGATGTATGACGGGCGCGCCAACCTGATTTTAGACAACTTGATTGCCGAGGGTAAAGCCCTTCCCATGGTGATGGTATTGCCGAACAACCAGGTGGTTCACCGCAACCACCCTCAGCATGCTGAACTCACATTTAAACTTTTTGAGAAAGAGCTGAGAGACCATGTCATCCCCCTGGTGGAGGCTAACTACAGCGTGCATAAGAATCCTAAGTACAGGGCATTGGCAGGTTTGTCCATGGGTGGCAGGCATACCATGTACTGCGGCTTCAACTCGCTGGATCTGTTTGGCAATTTTGGTGTGTTGAGCGCCGGTGATAATGACGCTGAAAAAACGCTGTCCAGTTTCTTAAACGATCCGAAAGTAAATGATAAAATAACCTATCTTTTTATAGGTCAGGGAGACCAGGAAGAACAGGGCTTTTTTAATGCCCGCGTGCAGGGCCTGCGCAAAGCGCTCGATAATCACAACATTAAATACGACTACTATGTTGGTGGCGGCATGGGTCACGACTGGACAACCTGGCGGCACTTGCTTTATTACAGGTTTTTACCCAACCTGTGGAGAAAATAAAAACTGCCTCCATACACAGAAGGATGACTTGCCCATCCTCCGAAATTAAAATCGCTTATGCCAGGAAATAAGCCTACCTTCAATGACCATGAAAATAAAAATCTACAATCTAAACCCTGATATTAATGATCGTGCGCTCGAGCGCTTATTTCTCCCGTATGGAGTGGTGAACTCTGCTGTGGTAAACCGGAATGCGCTCAACGGCCGCTCAAATGGCAATGGTGTGGTCGAAATGCCCCTGGACAACCAGGCGGAAAATGCCATTGCGTCGCTCGACCATACCATGGTGATGGGGAAGATGATTACGGTATCGAGGTACGAATCAGCCGATTAGCACTTGTAACCATTTTTTTTCACATAATCTTTTACATGGCAAGATCGCAAGAGACATTCTTTAAAAGAGAACGCGAAAAGAAGCGTATCAAGAAGCAACAGGATAAAAAACAAAAAATGAAAGAGCGGAAGCTCAATAAGGAGAAGGGCAAAAGCCTCGACGATATGATGGCATATCTTGATGAAAATGGCAACTTAACGGATAGGCCGACCAACTCACGATAAAATTTAACTGGGTGTTACCAATTAAAACCCTATCTTCGTTCTTTATTAGTTTGAGCTACGCATAAGTATCGTCATTAATTTGCTTTAGATCACTGCATTTATTTCCTTACTTCTTGCCTTCTCAGATATCATTTTTAAAAGTTTTTTTATGAACATTTATGTATCAAACCTGGCCTTCAATATCCAGGATGATGAGTTAAGAAATTTGTTTGAACCCTTTGGTGCTGTTTCATCGGCAAAAATTATCAACGACCGCGACACTGGCCGTTCGAGAGGATTTGGCTTCGTGGAAATGGAAGACGATAATGCCGCCCGTGAAGCAATTGCCCAACTGGACCAGTCAACACTCGACGGTCGCACCATGAACGTGGCTGAAGCAAAGCCCAAAGGCGAAAAATCATTCAATAAAAGCCCTTTCAAAAGCGATCAAGGCTTTTCAAGGCGCAAATGGTAATTCATCTGAAACAGGGTTCGTGCCAACACACGAACCCTTATCTCTTTTCCCAGGTTCCAACAGGTTTTTGTTCCACGTTTTACTGGTCAGGCTGTTGATCACTTATTAATTTTTCAGTTTTATGTTTCGCACAGTCATAACAGCAACCGGTGCTTATATTCCTACACACCTCCAGGTTAACGAAGATTTTTCACAACAAACTTTTTACAACGGCCAGCAACCCTTAACGGCCACGGCCACCGAAATTATTCGCAAGTTCAAAGCCATCACCGGTATTGAAGAAAGGCGTTATGCCACCAGCGACCTCACTGCCTCAGATATGGGCGCGCTGGCAGCCGAAGCGGCTTTGACAGAATGTAGCTTCGATCGTGAAGAAATCGACCAGATCATCGTCGCCCATAATTTTGGCGACGTGCAGGCTAACACTATCCAGTCAGTGGCCGTGCCTTCGCTGGCAAGTCTTATTAAGAATAAACTCGGCATCCACAATCCCAACTGCCTACCATACGATCTTTTGTTTGGTTGCCCGGGATGGCTGCAGGGCGTAATTCATGCCGATGCTTTTTTTAAAGCAGGTATTGCCAGGAAAGCATTGGTAATTGGTACCGAAACGCTTTCGCGCGTGATCGATAAATACGATCGCGACAGCATGATCTTCAGCGATGGTGCCGGCGCGGCTGTTTTAGAATATAAAGAAGTATCAGAAGACGGCCCCGGCATTTTGTCGGCCAGCGTACAATCGCACACTTCAGGGGAAGTGAATTATATCGGCATGGGCAGCTCAAACCGCCCCGGCAGCGATCCCGCCGTTAAGTATATCAAAATGAATGGCCGTAAAGTGTATGAGTACGCTATTTCGCATGTGCCCGCCGCAATGAAAGATTGCCTTGATAAAAGCGGCGCATCGATAGCGGATCTCAAAAAAATATTTATTCACCAGGCCAACGAGAAAATGGATGAAGCCATTGTGCAGCGGCTGTACCAGTTATATGGTTTAACCGCGGCGGAAGATGTGATGCCCATGTGTATTCAAACACTGGGCAACAGCTCCGTAGCTACTATACCTACTTTGTATGACCTGGTAAGAAAAAACCAGATGTCGTCGCACGAATTAAACCCTGGCGATATCATCTTATTCGCTTCGGTAGGAGCCGGTATGAATATCAATGCCGTGTGTTACAGGTATTAGACCGGTCTTTTAAATAATTTGAATTATGCCAGCAATCACCCGCTGGCATAATTTTTTTTGCCCTGCTGGTAAAATAACTCCACTAATATGAGTAAGCACAAAAAACACGATCAGCCAATTTCAAAACCCGATCCGGAAACATTGCACACGCCTGACCCACAGGAAGAAATGGAGGGGCCTGTATCGTCTCTTATGAACGATATAAGGGAGAATTTGGAGAAGAACGACACCGATGAAAAAGGGGAGACTGCCAGGGAAAAGGAAAAGAAAGAGGATAAGGAAGAAGAATAGCGCCCGGGCATCAGGTCCTGGCGCTGCTTAGTTTTTTCCGTCGGGCAATTTTGGTAGGACTGCCGAAAATATAAAATAGTTTTTCGCGCCAGGTCCTGGCCGTTTTTACATCGGCAATTATATCCTTGTATTCGTGAAAATTGAGGTACAGCGGGTCGAGCGTGGGCGGCACTTTGGTGGTAATCCCATACGTTGGCTTTTCCTGCTCAGGCACGTAAGTCTTGAATATCTTATCCCAGAATATAAAGATGGCACCGAAGTTTTTATCGATGTATTTTTCGTCGGATCCGTGATGCACGCGGTGGTTCGAAGGCGTCACGAAGATCAATTCAAAAATGCGCGGCAACCTGCCGATATATTCAGTGTGTTGCCAGAACTGGAACAGCACCGATATCTGGTTAACGATAAAGAATATCACCGGGTGAAATCCGCAGAATGCCACCGGTAGGATAAAGGCTAGTTTCAGGTGCTGAATCCAGCTTAATCTGAACGAAACAGTAAGATTGTAGTTCTCCGCCGAATGATGCACAACATGCGTTGCCCAGAAAAAACGATTATAGTGCGATACCACATGCGCCACATAACTGCAGAAATCGTATATCAGTAAACAAGGTATGATGGTCCACCAGTTCAGCTCCATGCGCCAGGGCACGAGGTTATATATAAATACAGCCCCGTAAATCAGTCCCACTTTAAACAGCAGGTTGATCGCTACATTGCCGAGACCTACAAATAAAGATCCCAGGCTTTCCTTGGCACTGTAATTTTTTTTGCCATGATGTTTAGAATACCACATCTCCAGTAAAGTGAAAAAGGCCATGAAGGGAATAGCATAAACCACTAAGTCGCCCGATTGCTTTTCTAAGTGAGTGATACGTTCGTACGGTATGGGTTCAGCCCCAAAGAGGTTACTCAAAAATTGAAACATCGGTAATGATACGAATAAGATTTGAAAAGCGCGGGGGTTTTAAGGCACTTTAATTAGAAATACTTGTTAATAAATCCGGGATTGTTCTGCAAATTGATTTTTTTCAATGGGCCGGGGAATGTTTGGCTGCTCCAACCCTCAATAGTTTTAATGTGACGGGAAGCCGTCAACAAATCGTCGCCAGCCGTTAGATAATTCGGGGGACAAAATCGCCGGAAAAATTTACCGGCAAATCATATCTTTCCGTCAGCAATTCTCTGATTGCCTCATCTGGCAGATAAAGCTTTTTTTACCCAAACCAAAACTCCACATGCGCAAAACTTTTCTTTTCCTGTTGTCGCTGGCGCTTTTTTATTTTTCAAATGGCCAGGATAACCAGGTGACCAGGGCCAATTATTTACAGGCTGCAAAATTTTCACCGGCACGTCTTGACAAAATGGTTTTCAGTACCAGTGTTGACCCGCACTGGCTTAAACGCAGCACGCGCTTCTGGTATTCTTATCAAACCTCCGAAGGCAGAAAATGGTATATCGTTGATCCGGTAAAAGCTGAGAAGAAGGAATTGTTTAACAACGACAAGATGGCTGCCATGCTTTCTGCCATTGTGAAAGATCCTTTTGATGGTCAGCATCTGCAACTGGACAGCCTACGGTTTACCGACGACGAAAACTCGATTCGTTTCCAGGTGACCAGTTCCATTGAACTGGTCATAAAAGACACTGCGCGAAAAAACGCGCCACCCCGAAAGGAGAAAAAGAAATTTTACTTTGAATATAATCTTCAGACGGGCAAACTCACCAACCTTACTGATTTTAGGCGCCCCTTGCGTCATGCGCCCTGGGCTTCGGTAGCACCCGATAGTTCGATCGTGTTGTTTGGCAGGAACTATAACCTGTATTGGATGGATTTTGAAAACTACAAAAAGGCGCAGATCAACCCGAAAGACTCCACTATTGTGGAGCATGCGATCACCAACGATGGGGTAGAGTATTACAGCTATCACCAACGAAGTTTCGGAGAGACCAACGTGGATAAGGAAAAGAATAAAAATGAGCGCAAGCTGGTTCCCGTAATCTGGTCGCCCGACAGCAAACATTTTGTGCTGATACGTATTGATGATCGTAAGGTGAAAGATCTGTGGGTAATCAACAGTATCGCAGAACCGCGTCCCACCCTGGAGACATACAAATACTGGATGCCCGGCGAAAAGGATGCACCTATTGATGAATTGTGGCTGTTTGATGTGGCTACCAAGACGCCGCGCAGACTTCCTCTGAGCCATTTTAAAGACCAGAGCGCAAATATTTTTCGCAAGCAACCCTTGCGCAAACAGCGCGATGACGATTTTACTCCGCTGACCTGGCTGGGTACTACGAAATATTTTTTCATTAGCCGCACCAGCCGCGACTTCAAGCGTGTGGATATTTGTAAAGTAGATGTGGCCACTGCCCAACTTACACCGGTAATAGAGGAGCGCCTGAACACGTATATTGAGTACCGGGTGCCGACTTTGGTAAACGATGGCAACGAAATTATTCACTGGAGCGAGCGCGATGGCTGGGCGCATTTTTATTTGTATGACGGGCAGGGAAAATTGAAAAATCAAATTACTTCCGGTCCCTGGCATTGTGAAAGCGTGGTGGGTGTAGATGAAAAGCGCCGCATATTATATTTCACTGCCAATGGCCGCGAAATGTTGCCGCGTGACGCGAAAAGTAATGCTCCTGCAGAAAAAGAAGATCCGTATTACATGCATTTGTACAGGGTGAACTTTGATGGAACTGGCCTTACACTATTAAATCCCGGCAATTTTGACCATGCTGTTAATATGGATGACGACGAACAATATTTCGTTGACAACTTCTCTCGCGTAAATACCGTTCCGGAATCGGATTGTACGACGCTAACGGTCGCCAGGTGATGAAACTCGAGACCGCCGATTTCAGCAACCTGTTTGCCGCTGGGTATAAATTTCCCGAGATATTCAAAGTAAAGGCCGACGACGGTATCACCGATTTGTATGGCGTAATGTACAAGCCTTATGACTTTGACCCCAACAAGAAATACCCGTTGATTGAGTATGTGTATCCTGGTCCGCAGACCGAATCGGTAAACAAATCCTGGGGCCGCAGCATGGACCGCATCGACAGGCTGGCGCAACTGGGCTTTGTGGTGATTACGGTGGGCAATCGCGGCGGTCATCCCGGTCGCAGCAAATGGTATCACAACTACGGCTATGGAGATTTGCGCGATTACGGACTGGCGGATAAGAAGACGGCTGCCGAGCAACTCGCGAATCGCTATTCATTTATCGATATCAACAGGGTAGGCATCCACGGTCACAGCGGCGGTGGCTTTATGAGTACTGCCGCCATTTTGGTATATCCCGATTTCTTTAAAGTGGCGGTAAGCAATGCAGGTAACCACGACAATTCGGTGTATAACCGCGCCTGGAGTGAAAAGCATCATGGCGTGAAAGAGGAGATCAACGAAAAAGGCGATACCAATTTTGTATATGCCATCGAGCGCAACCAGGATCTGGCGAAAAACCTGAAGGGAAGGCTGCTGCTGATTCATGGTGAGATAGACAACAACGTTTCTCCCGTAAATACGATGCGCGTGGTCAATGCCCTTATCAGGGCCAACAAGCGTTTTGATATGCTGATACTCCCCACGCAGCGTCATGGCTTTGGCGATATGAACGAATATTGGTTTTGGAAGACGGCGGATTATTTCAGCCGGTATTTATTAGGCGACATGACGGAGCGCCCCGTGAATATTGAGGAGATCAACAGGGACAAAGCGATGAATGAGGATAAGAAACGCGCTACGTGAAAAAGATCAATAACAAATTTAGGCTTGAGTGGAACTACCCTTACAAATAAGCTGGAAGGTAGTTCCCTTATAGCTCACACATTTTCACCTACCTCAAAGCATTCCCCAGCTTTAACACCAACAATTCCCCCGGCACTTCGCCCGGTTTCAGTTTCGACAGATCTATCAAAGCATCCGGGCCGCTGTTTCTAAAGTTCACCTTCGCCGTGCTTCCCATGATGCTGACCGTCGTCCCCGCCGGCAAATTCTTTCCGCGCAACCTGAACTCACTCATAAACCGGGGCAGTATACAGTACAGATCCTTTCCTTTTTTGGTAAAAAACGCTTCCACGTATGCTGTGTCCTTCCTGGGTTCTGTTAGTTTCGCTGCACTGTAGCCTGCCATAAAACTTTTACCTTTCTTCTCCGGCCTCGGGCCTGCAGTCCATTGATAAGGCTCGGGCAGGGCAGTGGTGCCGTAGATGGCTCCGCCGTTTACCTTCAGCCAGTCGCCCATTTCTTTGAGGCGCTCCTGCATAATGACAGGAATGCGGCCGTCGGCCGTGGGACCAATATCGAGCAACAAGTTACCGCCGCGGCTCACGATGTCAACCAGCATCAGGATCAGTTCGCGGCCGGACTTATAGTCTTCCAGTTTTTCGTTTCTGTTGTAGCCGTAAGAGTGACCAATACCCTGGCTTTCTTCCCAGATGCGGCTGGCATCCATGCCACCGCCATATTCCGAAGTGCTGTAGGTGGCGCCGGTATTTTTTTCGCGGGTATTGATGCCCCAGCGGTCATTTACAACCACTTCTTTGGCAACGGGCGATTCGTTGAACAGCCAGGCCAGCAATTCCTCGCTCTTCCAGGCAGTGTCGGGTAAGTCCCATTCTCCGTCGGAAAAGATCACCGAGGGCTTGTATTTAGTGACCAGGTCCTTGAATTGTGGCGTCATGTGTTCAGCGATGTAGCGCTTCTTATCATACAGCCAAAGCGGGTTGTACCATTCGTACAGTGAATAATAAAAACCCATTTTCAATCCCGCGGCGCGGACCGCGTTAGTGAGATCACCGAGCAAATCGCGGCGAGGCGTGCCGGAGACGGCATTCCATGGGCGACCCCAGGTTTTGTCGGCTTCTGCACTGGGCCAGAGACAATAACCTTCATGATGTTTGGAAGTAAGCACCACGTACCGGGCTCCTGAATTTTTGAACACCCCGGCCCACTGCTGCGGGTCGAAAAGTTCGGCCCTGAACATCGGCTCGAAATGTTCATAAGGAAAGTTCTCGCCGAAATTTTTGTTATGAAAATCCACAAACTCCTCGCGCTTATCCGTTCTGATGCGGCGCCAATACCATTCGGAATAACTATAGCCACTGTTTGGAATCACTGGCGCATAAGCAGGAACAGAATACAATCCCCAGTGAATGAAGATGCCGAATTTATCGTTGTGAAACCATTCGGGAATTTTTCGTGTGTTGAGAGACTCCCAGTTGGGTTGAAATGGCTGAGCCGTGCAGAATGAAAATGCAAACATGGCAAGCAGCAGGAAGGGTGTTTTTTTCATAGGAAATAAAAGTAAGACATTTTCAAATTTGTAAATGTCTTAATACTTCATTCCCATATCGAAGTCGTTTTCGGTGGTCGTGAACTTCAATTGCAAACACCGATATTCAATTACTCCACCCCATTCACCAGTTCCCATTGCCATCTTGCAATGGCGGGTGTAATATTTGGCGCATGCATAATGGCCAGCGCAAAACCCTGGCGCGTCATTCTCCACTCGGTATATAGGTCATGTTTGCGTTCGTCGAAAATATAGCGCGAGCGGAAATGGTTAGTGGGATCAATTTCATTTAGACGGCACACGCGGATGGCGGCAGTAATTGCCATGCCGATTTCTGAGGCGGTGAGCCCTGCCGCGGCAAGGTGACGCGTGCTGTAAGTGAGTTCGAGGCTGCGCAACAAATCTTCAAAATCGTCGGCCACACTGTGCAAGCCAAAGCCATAGCGAATGAGTTCTACAGTAGCCATATTACATCAGTTTTATTGTCAGTTAGCTTTTACCTGTTGCATGTTGCGTAATTTTTCAAACAGTTCTCTTTCTTCCCTGGTCAGCGTTTGCGGTATCTGCACGTTTATTTGCAGGTACAGGTCGCCATAACGGCCGGCTTGTCCATACACCGGCATACCCTTACCCTTCAGCCTGATGGTGCTGCCGTTTTGCGAACCCGCAGGTATCTTCACTTTCAGTTTGCCGTCGAAGGTTTCAATGAGGCTGTCGCCGCCCAAAACCGCTGTGTACAGGTCGATGGTTTGCGCCGTGTACAGGTCGTCGTTCTTTCTGATAAAAGCAGGGTGGGGACCAATGCGCAATCGAACGTATAAATCGCCGCGCTGGCCGCCGCTGCCGGGAGCACCCTTGCCTTTGATGCGCAACAGCTGGCCATCGTAAGCGCCGGGCTTGATGGTGATGCGTAGCTTTTCATGCTGCAATTGCACAATGCGGCTGGCGCCGTGGTATGCTTCTTCCAGGGAAAATTCTATTTCGGTTTCATAGTCATGACCCTTGTATTGCGTGCGCGTACGGCCCTTGCTCTGGCTGCGCGATCCAAAGAAAGTCGCGAAGAAATCAGAGAAAGCGCCACCGTTGCCGCCAAACAAATCACTCCAGTCGCCTTCGTAATAAAAGCCACCACCGGGCTGCGATTGGTGCTGCTGACCAAAGCGGCTCCAGTTTTCACCCAACTCATCATATTTCTTTCGCTTCTCCGGATCGCCCAGCACCTCATACGCTTCATTAATCTGCTTGAATTTTTCCTCTGCCTGCTTATTACCCGGATTCTTATCGGGATGGTATTGTACCGCCAGCTTGCGGTAAGCTTTTTTTATTTCGTCCTGCGAAGCCTTTTTATCAACGCCCAATATCTTATAGTAATCTTTGTATTCCATATACATCCAAAAATGTTGGGGCTGCAATTTCTGTTCCCCATGCTACCCTATACAAAACCAACACAAGGCGGTTTCTGTTCACAAGCCGGCAGTACAGTTTTACCGGCAAGTTTATGGCGGTGAATCGGCAAAAACCGCGATCGCGGTCATCTGTCCACCTGATATTGATCGGAGGTAAACGGGAAATGAGGAACGGGCAAAAGCGATGGTGGAATTGTCTAAATGACACATCCTCAGCGCCAAAGAAATTATTTCAGGCCTTTTTCTTCAATAAAAAATCCACCAGGTTTTTTCCCTGCTTAGGAAAAAAATGGACCGCTTTGGGAATGAAAATTTTTCTTGAGTGTTTGCCCTTAGTTATGCAAACGAACTAGTAAATTACAAGACACTTGTCAACCTAAGAAAACTAACGTGGGGTATGAGATACGCGCTTTGGTTATTGCTGATTGTTGCTTTTGAGAATTGCCTGGCCCAGCATACTGTTACTTTATTTGTTGCAGACAGCGCGGAATTGCCTCTTGGCAATGCTACCATCCGCATCAATAAAATGGAGAGCATTGTTGATACCTCAGGAAAATTTTCCATCAAACTTCCTTCCGGCAAATATGATCTTATAGTAAGCTCAGTTGGTTATTACCCATTCAAAACAAATTTCAGACTTACCAGGGATACATTGCTGCAGGTGGTGCTCACTCCGCGCGAGAGCCTGCTTGGCAATGTGGTTGTCACTGCAAGCAGAAACGTATATCGCAACCAGATGAGCATACAGAATATCGGCATCAATCAGTTGCGAAAATTGCCGGTAGTATTGGGTGAAGTTGATCCTCTGAAATCAATCACACTTTTACCAGGTGTGAAGAATGGCGGTGAAGCCAGCGCAGGCATATATGTGCGCGGCGGCGGCCCCGATCAGAACCTGGTATTACTCGATGGCATACCGGTGTATAATCCCAATCACCTGCTGGGCTTCTTCAGCGTGTTCAACGGCGAAGCAATAAAAGATATTGAAGTAATAAAAGGCGGCATACCTGCAGTGTATGGCGGCAGACTTAGCAGTGTGATCTCAGTAACCTCACGCGACGGAAATAAGGATTCGATAAAAGGTAGTGGTGGTATTGGTCTTATCTCTTCACGCTTATCACTTGAAGGCCCGATCATCAAGGGACGTTCTTCATTCATCGTAAGTGCGCGGCGTACGTATATTGACCAGGTTGCAAAACTGGTCGCGAAAGATAAGATCGGCAAGAACGGATATTATTTTGGTGACATCAATGCCAAGGCAGATTTCATCATCAACAAAAACAACAAACTGGATTTTACTTTTTATACCGGTATCGATGATTTCAGTTTTGTAGACGATGATGATAATGATAACCGCGACCGGTATTTCAATGCCGTTTGGGGAAATACGCTCGCGGGTCTGAGCTGGAAGCAGCAGGTGAGTGAAAAAATTAAACACGAGTTGTCTGTACTCTGCAACAATTTCGATCTCGATACGAAGATCACTTACGGCACCAACGGCTTTCAATTCTCGTCCGGACTTACCGATTACCAGGCCAAGAACGACTGGATATTTACACAAAACAATTACCTGAAATGGAAATGGGGCCTGCAATATACCTGGCACAATTTCAGGCCGGGCGCAGGCAGCAGCAACAGCGGTGTGCAGGAATTCAAGAACCAGGCAAAAGATCAGTTTGCGCACGAAGCGGCAGCTTATGTAAGCGGCGAAATTGATGTGTTGCCTAAACTGAATCTGATTGCCGGCTTACGCTATAGTTATTTCGCGCAGGTGGGCCCCACAGAATTTAAACAATACACTTTGGAAGGACGCGCCACCGGCGAGACAAATAGTTATGGGGCTGGCGAAAAGATTGCGGAATATCATTATCCTGAGCCACGCATCAGCCTGCTGTATGAATTGGAAAATCACAGCAGCATAAAGCTTTCTTACACCCGCACGGCACAATACCTGCACCTGGCAACAACCAGCGCCGCTACCTTTCCCGGCGACCTGTGGATTCCCAGCAGTCAATTGGTAAAGCCCGGTATTGCCGACCAGGTGGCAGCCGGCTATTTCAGAAATTTTGCCAATGGCATGTACGAGTTCAGCGTGGAAGCGTATTACAAAACACTTTCTAATCAACTTGAATTCAAACCCGGCGCACGATTGCTGCTCAACACCAACCTGGAAGGTGAAATGATATTCGGTAAAGGCAGAGCTTATGGTGTGGAATTGTTTGTGCAAAAGAAAAGGGGAGCGCTTACCGGCTGGATTGGTTACACGCTCAGTCGTACTGAAAGAACATTCCCTGAACTGAACAAGGGCAAACCATTTCCCTATCGCTACGACCGCACGCACGATCTGAGCGTGGTGGCCAACTATACCATCAGTCCGAAATGGTCGGCTTCCGGCGTGTTTGTGTACGGTACCGGCAATGCCATCACCATGCCCACCGGAAGGTTTATCTACCGAATCGGCTACGATGGGCATGAAGAAAAACCGGTATTCACCAATATCAGTCTGTACGATAAGATCAACGGTTACCGCATGCCGGCCTATCACAGGATGGACATTGCGTTTACCTACATACCAAAACCCAATAGCACCAAACGTTTCAAGAGCAGTTGGAACTTCAGCATTTACAATGTTTACAGCCGCGCCAATCCATATTTTATTTATATAAAAGTGGAAGAAGACGAACGTGAGGTTGAAGCAAAAAAAGTTTTTCTATTCCCAATAACGCCTGCAGTTACCTGGAACTTTAACTTTTAAGAAGATGAAGAGGAGATTTGCATATGTCGTGTTTTTGATGGCGGGAGTGGTGATCAGCGCCTGCGAGCGTGATTTTTATATCGAGCTCGATAGTGGTCCGCGCCCATTGATTGTGGAAGCTTATATCAACAACGAACTGCCTACGGCTAATTACGTGGTGCTTACGCATAGCCAGGATTACTATGACACTTCCTGGCAGGGATTGCCGGTGGTGGGTGCATTCGTTTCCATTACCGAAGGCACGCCCAATGCCGATGGTACTATTTCATGGGATGCTTCTACCACGAAGCGGCTAACAGAAACCAACGTGCCTACTATTCCCGGCGGACTTGCTCCCGGCATATATATCGACAGCATGGCGTTCAAGGATCCGTCGAAGGCATTGATAGGAAAACCGGGGAAATATTATTTCCTCGATATCGAAATAAAAGGAAGCCGGTACACCGCTATTACCGGTCTGCCCGAACCGGTGAAGCTCGACAGCGTTACCAGCGGCAATTATTTTATGGACAGCATTTACAAAAAAGCGCGGTTAACCATTCATTACAAAGACCCCGACACCATTGGTAATACCCTGCTTTTTTACTGGAGAAATAATTTCAACCACAGCAATAGCTTTGGCTGGGGCGCCTTTGGTAATAACCGCTTCTTACCCGGCACCGACGATCTTACCAATGGTGAGTATATGCGCCTGACACCCAATAATGGTTACATTATCGACGACACAGTGCATTACCATCTCATCAGCGTTCAGCGGGATGTATTTAAATTCTGGGATAGCTTCAACAAGGCCCGCGACAATGGCGGACCCTTCGCCACCCCCGTAACACTGGAGGGTAATATCAAGGGCGAAAATGTAGTGGGCTGCTTCAGCGGTTTTAGTATCAGCACCAGGACTATAAAAGTGAAATGATCAATGCAGATCTCTTGTGACCTCCGAGCCTGAACCACCGCGTAACAAATCGAGGTCGGCGCCCAGGTGCGCTTGCTGTACATGATCGATATAAAACTTCACATACCCACGGGTAGCCATAGGCGCCGGTGGCTGCCAGGCCGCTTTTCGTCGTGCTAATTCTTCATCGCTGACATCGAGGTGCAGGGTTCTTTTCTCCACATCCAGTTCAATCATATCACCGTCTTTCACCAATGCCAGCACGCCACCGATAGCCGATTCGGGAGATACGTGCAAGACAACGGTTCCTGCCGCGGTGCCACTCATTCTGCCATCGGAAATGCGAACCATATCGCGTACGCCTTTGCGCAATAGTTTTTCCGGTAAATCCACATTGCCTACCTCAGGCATACCGGGATAACCAACAGGACCTACATTCTTCAACACAATCACGCAACTTTCATCTATATCAAGATTGGGATCGTCAATGCGCAGGTGATAGTCTTCCATGGTTTCAAAAACTACTGCGCGGCCGCGGTGTTTCATCAGTTCTTTTGAAGCGGCTGATGGTTTTATGATAGCGCCATCTTTGCACAGGTTGCCTTTCAAAACCGCAATGCCTGCATTTTCCTGGAAGGGTTTATCAATCGATGCAATCACCTCGCGGTTATAGCAGGGAGCTTCGGCGTTATTCTCGCCAATGGTCTTCCCATTCACGGTAATGCAATCGGTATGCAGGAATTTTTTCAGTTCATTAATCACCACCGGAAGACCGCCCGCATAGTAGAAGTCTTCCATCAGGAACTGACCGGAAGGTTTCAGGTTGGCCAGCAAGGGTATCTTGCTTCCGATTTTGTCAAAATCTTCCAGGTCCAGCGGCACGCCCAGTCTTCCTGCAATGGCCAGCAGGTGAATGATGAGGTTGGTACTGCCGCCCACGCCGGCATTTACTACGATGGCGTTTTCGAAGGCCTGGCGGGTAAGTATTTTTGAAATCTTCAGGTCTTCCTTCACCATCTCCACGATTCTTCTGCCGGAGAGCTGGGCCAGCAGTTTTTTCCGGGCGTCAACGGCCGGAATAGCTGCGGCACCAGGAAGGGTAAGCCCTAAAGCTTCTACCATACAGGCCATGGTGCTGGCGGTGCCCATGGTCATGCAGTGGCCGGCGCTGCGCGCCACGCCTACTTCCACTTCGTGAATATCCTGCTCGGTATATTGTTCTACAGACTGTTTCTCTTTGATGAGCCAGTTGAAGGTGCCCGAGCCGATACACTGACCGCGGAAGCGGCCGTTCAGCATCGGTCCGCCAGGTACCACAATGGTAGGCAGGTCCACACTACAGGCCCCCATCACGGTGGAGGGCGTTGTCTTATCGCAGCCCGTTAGTAACACTACGCCGTCTATGGGATTGGCGCGAATGGTCTCTTCCACGTCCATTGCGGCCAGGTTGCGAAACAGCATAGTGGTGGGTCGCATCAGCGTCTCGCCCAGGGAGGTCACCGGGAATTCCAGCGGAAAGCCACCGGCCTCCGCGACGCCGCGCTTCACCAATTCGGCAAAATCGCGTAAATGACTGTTACAAGGCGTTAGTTCGCTCCATGTGTTGCATATACCAATAACGGGTTTTCCCTTGAAATAATCATCGGGGTATCCCTGGTTGCGCAGCCACGAGCGGTGAACAAAACCCATCTTATCGGACTTCCCAAACCAATCGTAGCTTCTTAGCTTCTGCTGGTTGCTCATTCAGGTTAAAAATTGTAAATACAAATAACAGAAATAAATTTCAGTTTCGGATAACGAATTAGTCAAGAATAGGGCGGGAACGTTTGCGAATTCAAAATTTTTGAAAATCTGACGTCCCGTTTTTATGCAACTACTATGCAACAACCACGCAACCCGATATTGAATGAATAAGCGAACCACCCTGTTTTCGCCACGGTTTCGCTGGCCACGGCCTCGCCTCCGGACTGGCAAAAGAGATGGGCAAACTGGCCACGGTAGGCCTGGCACCCGTCATATTCGGTCCTTTTATGAACATAACGGGCCCGGCGCTGGCCAGCTGGTGGCACAGGAGGATGGGGAATATAGAGAGGAGGAGTAGAATAAATAATTATTTCTCTACCAGGCTTTGAAACTCTTCCAGGTGCAATTCAATGCGCTGCCCTGACTTAGCCGATTCATAGATCGCAATCATGATCTCCACGTCGCGCAGACCCATTTCGCCGGGTACCCGGCTCTCCCGGCCTTCTCTAATGCAAAGCGCAAAATCGTCCATCTGGGCAGCCTGCTGGTTGATGGCATCAAACTGCATGGGCCCTTCAGAAGTCATGCCTTTCAGTGCTTCGTATTCGTAAGCGGGATTTATTTCAAACCAGCCATGTTCGGCCTCGGCGCGCAGCAGGCTTTCATCTTTGCTGTAGCTGGTCTCGCATTCGGCAAAAGCGCCGCTGGGAAACTCCATGGTCCAGCGTATGCCTTCTTCCACTTCATCGAATTTTTCGGGGTCTGTTTTGGGAAGAAAACTGGCGGTTACGGCAAGCGGCATTTCACCCAGCACATATTGCGCGCCCTGCACGCAGTACACGCCATTGTTCATGAGCGGGCCGCCGCCGGCGCGTTCACGATCGAGCCGCCACTGGTTGGCATCGCCTACCTTCATACTATTGCGGGCGATGATCTTTTTTACGGCGCCAAACACCTTGTTTTGTCCCAACCGCATCATCTCCTGGTTGAAAGGATCGAAGTGCAGGCGGTAGCCCATGGAAAGCTGCACCCCTTCTTCACGGCACACCTCAATCATGCGCTGGCAGTCTTCGATGGTGGTGGCCATAGGCTTTTCGCAGATAACGTGTTTGCCCGCCTTGGCCGCCCGAATCACATATTCTTCGTGCATGGTATTGGGCAGCACCACATATACGATATCGATCGATGAGTTGTCTCTTATTCTTCCAAATTGTTCATAGGTATAGCAGTTCTTTTCACTCAGTCCATACGTTTTTCTCCATTCCTCCATCTTATCGGGTTCATCACTGATGATGGCCGCGAGCTTGCAGTGTTTTGTCTCTTGTAAGGCAGGCGCCAGCTCCGCGCCGGCGTATTCACCCAAACCCAGCAGGGCGATGCCGAGCGGGCGGTTCTTATAGCGTTTATGTTGCGACATAGTTTCCGTTTGGAAGCACAGCTAAAAAAATTATGCCCCAACGGGTAGGTGCGGACAGGGTAATTACTTCTTCAGATTTGGATACTTGTTGTACACAAACCTGATCGCGCTGTCCATCTCGGTGTTCACTGCCGACAGCGCCAGCCGCGATTCTTTAATCAGCAATATGCTTGCATAAAACAACAGACCAGCCCCTACAATACCCAGTGCCACGGGTATCCATGTGTATCTTGCCTCGGAGATATCCAGTACGCCTATACTGATGCTGGTGGCTACAAAAATGCTGAGGGTAACATACAGCACGCTCATGGCCCGGGTAAGCAGGAGTGCCCGCCGCGTATTGGTATGCAGTTGATCAAACAAAACCTTTACCTCGTTTTCGATCGACGTTTCGGTGGCGTTTAGCTTTACCAGTTCCTTGATCCAGTCCAGCAATTTCCGGGTACGCTCTACCACGCGACTCAGTCGCTGCGAGGTGGTTAAAATCAACTGCCCGCTGGCCAGTATCAGCACCACTGGCGTAATCATGGCCGATAGTACGGAAACAGTTGGGGTAAGTGTATTCATGAATGTCAGGTATTAGCAGGGGCTGCCCTGCGTATTTTTTGTAAAATCAATCTTCAATCTTCTATTTCACGAGTTTTTGCCTGAACATCACGCTTTCACCCAGCAGTTCGATCATATAGATTCCTTTTGGCAAATGGTCAAGACCATCGAGATTGATGGTGTTAACACCGGCGCCACCGCGGGTTGAGTAAGTCTTCACGATGCGGCCCAACGGATCGATGAGGCGGATGCGGATGTTTTCTTCTTTGGTAAGTTGATAGGTGACGTTGATAAAGCCCTGGAACGGACTGGGCGATACCTTGGCTGTGATAGTGCCCAGGTTGTTGCGCAGCACGAGCGTGTTGCTGTAAGTGGCTCTGCCATCCAGATCAACCTGTTTGAGGCGGTAGAAGATGACTGAGGGCAATGGACCGTTGTCGGTGAAATAATAGGTATTGCTGATACCACCATTCCCTTTCACGGAACCTACTTTAGTGTAGGCCTGTCCGTTATCGCTGCGTTCTATATCAAAGTGGCTATTGTCTTTTTCGTCGGTGGTGGTCCAGGTCAGTTCGGCTTTACCGCCATTCAGCCTGCCTTTGAAAGAAGTGAGCGTTACCGGCAGTGCGCTGGCGTTTACATTACCCGAGAATTCAGAAGTGCTGCCCGGTCCGCTGGCGTTGAAATAGGCCAGCGCGGTGATGCGTGTGCCTGCACCAACAGTAGTGGGTAAAGAGGAAAGCGGTATGGAAAAGCTAAACCTGTTTTCAGTGCGCGTACCGCCTGCGCCGGTGCCTTCCATAGAACCTTCATAAACGCCGGTGGTCAGGTCATCATCGGCAATACCATCGAGAGTGGCATCGTCCTGGCCACGGAACAAATACACCTGGCCTTCGCCGAAGTTTTTGGTAAATCCGCCGGGCAAAGGATCAGGATTGGTACCTGCATCGGCAATATAAAATTCAACTACCGAGCCGGGGCGGGTAAAACCAGTTACGGTGAGGTTGCCACCCTGGATCTGCGTCGATACCAGCACAGGAGCGTTCAGCAAATCATTGGCGCCATCATCCAAATCGCCATCATCGTTAACGGTGACACCATCGTCATCAATGTCGATACCCAACTGTGCGTTGTTGTAGATGCTGTTGCGTGAAATTTTATTGGCTGTGGTGACGCCCGCCACCTGCTGTATAACGATACCCTTGGTATTGTTGGCAATCACATTTCCTTCCGCTTCATCACCGTTGCCGTCAAAGTTGGATCCTATGATATTGTTTGTAACGTCGGCGCCCACCAGCGCAGAACGCAACAAGATACCGGGACCATTATTCCCGAGTGCGTCTGAATTGGCATTGGTGCCGATGTAATTACCGGCAATGGTGTTGCTGCTGCTGTTGGCGTTGAAGCCAAAGAAATCTTCAGTGATGATCGCTATACCACCACTGCCGTTGCTTCCAATCACATTAACTTCCAGGTCATCTGATGTGCCGTCGCCATTGGTACCTATACGCACATCGGAGCTGTTTAGCACACTAATGCCAAACAACCCGTTGCCGGCAGGGTTATCATTTGCATCTACACCAATTCTGTTGCCGGCAATAATATTGTTCGGAGAAAGGCCCGCGTTGGTGATACCATTCTCACCATTTTGGCCGATCAGGTTGCCTTCGAGATCGTCGCTCACACCATCGCCATTGGTACCTATCACACAGTTGGCAGCGCCTACGGTCACCAGTATACCGTCGCGGGAATGACCAAAGTTTGCAGCAGCCTCACCATTCTTATCAAGTCCAATAATATTGCCTGCGATGATTGAGTTTTGTGTGCGCCAGAATACCACCCCAAAACCGGATGTTCCAAAACCATTGCTGGCAACAATCAGGTTGCCTTCATTGGCATCGTCTACGCCGTCGCCGTTGGTGCCGACGGTGATGTAGTTGTTTTCACCGCCCGGGTTGGCGCCCAGGGCAGAAATAATTCCGCCTTCGTTACCGAGACCGGCAGCGGTGCCGGTGGCATCGGTTCCTATGAAATTTCCCCAGATATGAATACCTGTGCGTCCGGGTCCTATCGAAATAGCGTAAGAGGGACAACTGTAAATAGCAAGACCTGCTATAGCTACATTATCTGAAATTATAGTAAGCACGTCTTCACCGGGAACCGCAGCTATTCCGGAACCGTCAATTTCTACCGCTATCACTCTCGATGCAATAGGCCCCGGGGTGGCTCCGTCCTGCGAATAGCCATTAATGAATAGGGGAGAAGTAATGGCCGGGAGGTTGGTTGCAAGGCTGATAACATAAGGACCGGCACCCGCACCCAGATCAAATTGAATAATACTTGAATCGGGATCAGCGTTGGCATCAAGGATTGCCTGCCGCAGAGAGCCGGCGCCTGCATCGGCCGTAGTGGTTACAGTAAAAACCGACTGAGCATGCAGCGACTGCATTCCGGCAAGCACAAAAAGAGACAGTAAGGTTGTTGAAAAGGCTTTGTAGAGATTTGTCATATGAAGGCAGATTTTAAGTTTAAGTCTTCTGGAAGGATAGTGTTGATGGACTTCCACGGGGTGCGGAAAATAGAGAAAGCGAATGTAGCTGGTTCCGGCAAATTTCCGGAAAATAACTTGCACGCAGCTACCAAATGATTATTACGTTATAATCAGTGTACCAGTTGGCTAAAAGCTGCTCCCAGGTAGTCCACTATATCCGAGGCCACCATTGCTTCCGGCGATATCATGCTGGCCGCCATGTCGCCTGCCAGCCCATGGATATGCGTGCCCGCTACAGCCGCCTCTCTCGGATCATAACCTTGTGCTATCAACGCGGTAAGGATTCCTGTCAGCACATCGCCTGTGCCGCCCGTTGCCATGCCCGCATTGCCGGTACTGTTGAAATAGCCTATGCCTTCTGGTGTGGCAATAAAACTGAAATGTCCTTTCAGAACGATGATGATTTTGTGAAAGGCCGCCTTTTCCAAGGCCAGCGCAAGCCGCTGAAAATCGTCGCCCGTTTTCCCGAACAGCCTTTCAAATTCTTTGGGATGCGGAGTAAGGATAGAATTGTTTGGAATCTTATTCAGCAGCCAGTTGTGTTTGGCCAATACATTCAGTCCGTCAGCATCTATCACCAACGGTCGGTGATAGTGCTGGAAAATATATTCCATCAATGCCGCATGCAGATCATGTTGTCCCAATCCCGGGCCGATGCCGATGGCCTGGTATTTTTCCGGGGAAGAAAATGCGGTGATATAACCCGTGCCTTCCTCCACCTTGCACATCGCCTCCGGCACGGCCGTCTGCATAATGCTGATGGCAGATGATGGTATGTGAACCGTTAGTTTACCAACGCCGCTTCGCAGGCATGCGCGCGCGCAAAGTATGGCAGCGCCCATCATACCGGTACTACCTGCAGCCAGCGCGGCATGACCAAAATCGCCTTTATGAGAAAATTTTTTCCTTGGTCTCAGAATCGATTGCACCATGGCTGCATCTATCCAACGCAGGTTGGAGGAGTTATTTTCCAGGAATCCCGGATGCAGACCAATGTCCAGCACGTGCACCTCGCCGAAGTATTCGGCATTTTCCGGTAAAAGCAAGGCCGGTTTATAACACTGAAAGGTGAGCGTGTGCGTGGCTTTCACAATGGTATTGCCCCGCGAACTGCGGTCAACAAATAAGCCGCTGGGTATATCAATGGCAATAACGGGCTGTCCCGATTCATTTATTTGTGCTACCAATCGGGCCGATAGTCCATCCAATGGCCGGTTCAGTCCCGAACCATATAATGCATCGATCAGTATATCGCCGGGTGGGGGAGGGTTGATGGCATTTTCCGCCGAGATAAATTTTATTTCTGCAGGCGTTTCATGTAGTCGCGCCAGGTTGGTTTGAAAATCTTCGGTGCCTTTATGACCAAATTCAATAATATTCACCGCCACCCGGTGACCGGCTTGCGATAACATGCGCGCAATAGCCAGTCCATCGCCGCCATTATTGCCTTTGGCACAGTAAACAGAAAAACTTTTGTTTTGAAAACCTTGTTGTGTAATCCAGTCAAAACAGGCTGTAGCCGCCCTTTCCATCAGGTCGATAGAGGCGATGGGCTCGTGTTGAATGGTGTATTCATCCCATGCCCTTATCTTTTCCGTTGCAAAAATTTGCATACGGAAAATTAATTACTTTTTTGCTGCGGCAAGACTGGCATTGAAGCTTTTCTTTTTGTTGGAAGAAACCGTGGCAATATGGCGCTTGCGAGTGGAGCGTTTGATAGTAAGATCGCCCTCATCTGCCTGGTCGCGCTTTTGCATGTAGTCGCCGAAGATGTCGGCCATTTCTTTTACATTATAAATTCTTTTGGCATCGTTATTACAAAGCGCAATGATGGTCACATCTTCATCAAGCAGGCGGTAGTAAGCGGTGCGGTTGCCATGCCACCAGCCATTGTGATAAATCAATTTCTTCCCATTCTTCAAACAATACATGCGCCATCCAAGACCATAGTTGTGTGTGCCGGGCTTTTCAAAGCTGTAAGGCATATAAGCCGCTTCGAGCGTTTGCGATTTAAACATAGTATCGCTGCGCAATGCCTGGTCCCATTTCAGCAGGTCGCGAACAGTGCTGTAAATATTCTTATCGCCGTACACCAGGTCCAGGTAATCGAATTTGTAGGGGCGCCCGTTGTAGTAGTAAGAGGGAAGCGCGCGCGCGCTATCGGCCAGCGTAAACACATAAGTGTCTTTCATGCCCAGCGGATCGAAGAAAGCGTGCTTCAGATACTGGGCATAGGTCATACCGCTTACCTTTTCGATGATGAGCGCGAGTAATGCGTAGTTCGTGTTGCTGTAACTGAACGCGCGGTCGGGTCTGCTGATGGGAATTTCTTTATGACGCGCGATGAGGAAATCGAGCACGTCCTGGTTAGTTACCAGTTTTCTTTTATCCCACCCCATGTTTTCCATGTAATGGTCATACTTCGGAATACCGCTGCGATGATTAAGTAATGTGCGGATGGTCACGCCTTCGCAGGGAAATTTATTGAGGTACTTACTAACAGAGTCATCAATATCCAAAAATCCCTGCTCATGCAATTTGAGGATGGCCATGCCGGTAAATGTCTTCGATATCGAAGCCAGGTGAAAAGGAGTGGAAGGAGTAATGGTATCGCTGTTCTTTGTATCGCGGGGATTCCAGTAGCCGTTGTATGTTTCGTAGATAATCTGCCCGTGCTTGGCCACCAGCACACTTCCGTTTAAGCGCGTGCGCCTGAACATGGAATCGAGACTGCTCTTTACCCTGGTGAGGTAGTAGGACAATTCCTGGGGAGGAATTTTTGAATGAGAGGCGGATAGCAGTTCCGGACCTGCCGAGGCGAGTTGGGTAGCGGTTTTTTTATTATTCTGGGTACAGCCTATGAATAATAACAAGAGTATGCCGAACAGTGTGCAACTGATAGCGTTTTTCACAAGGAGATTAATTTAATCGGTTAGTAATCCGCTAATTTACACAAGCTAGGGATAACTAACGCTCGTTTGATTCACTGGTTTCCATTCTTTGCAACGAACCCTTACAGAATACACCACACAGCCGCCATTTATTCACAATGTTGATAATCTGCGTAATCTGTGTAATCCATATAATCCGTGGTTTATCTTTGCAATCCTAAAAAATAACGCAAAAGAAGGGCCATCATTATGAGTGATAAAAAAAATACCAGTTATCCCAAGGAAAAAGTTAATATTCTCTTTCTGGAAAATATAAGCGACACGGCGGTAAAGTTCTTTAAGGATAATGGTTATGCCTCGGTAAAGAAGCTGAATGGTGCGTTGAGTGAGGATCAGCTGATAGAAGCAGTAAAAGATGTTCATTTGTTGGGCATCAGGTCGAAAACCCAGATAACCAGCCGGGTACTGGAAGCTGCTAAGAAACTGCAGGCGATAGGTTGTTTTTGTATTGGTGTGAACCAGGTCGACCTGAAAGCTGCTACACAAAGGGGAGTAGTGGTATTTAATGCGCCGTACAGCAATACCCGCTCGGTGGCCGAACTGGTGATTGGTCTTTCTATCATGCTGATACGCCGCATTCCCGATAAAAACAAAGCTGCTCATGAAGGTATATGGCTCAAGGAAGCAAAAGGCAGTTATGAACTGAGAGGAAAAACGCTCGGCATTATTGGTTATGGCAATATCGGATCACAGGTAAGCATACTGGCAGAAGCCATGGGCATGAAGGTGATCTTTTATGATATAGTAAAAAGACTTCCCCTTGGTAATGCCGTTGCCAAATCATCGATCAAAGACGTGGTGAGCCAGGCCGATATCGTTACCCTGCACGTACCTGATACTCCGGCCACCAAGAACATGATCAATAAAAACACACTGAAGCTTTTCAGGAAAGGAAGCATACTCATCAATTACGCTCGCGGCGAAGTGGTGGACCTTGATTCGCTGAGCAGGTACATACAGGATGGACATATTTCGGGCGCCGCCATAGATGTTTTCCCCTGGGAGCCCGAAAAAAATGGTGACCGCTTTACCACGCCACTGCAGGGTTTGCCTAATGTGATACTCACGCCCCATATCGGGGGCAGCACCGAAGAAGCGCAGCAGAATATCGGCGAAGATGTGAGCAGTAAGTTGTTCCAGTTCCTCGAAATGGGCATGACCATCGGTTCCCATACCGTGCCGCCTCTCAGTCTGCCGCCGCAGGAAGGCACCCATCGCATACTGCATATTCATAAAAATGTTCCCGGCGTACTTTCAGCTATTAATACGCAGCTTTCAAAAAATAATATAAATATCCTCGCCCAGTACCTGAAAACCAATGATGATATCGGTTATGTGGTGCTGGATGTAGACAGAAAATTGTCTAAAACCGCCTTCCAGTTACTGAAAGATGTGAAAGAAACCATCAAGGTGAGATTGCTCTATTGAGAATCAATGCCATGGCATCTGATTTGTAACCCATTTCCCCGCAGGGGCAGGAAAAGTCACGCATTTTTCACACAATTTGTCATTAATAGTGTTATAGAGTAGCGGATGGCCAAAACCCGGACACTTTTATTCGAAAGTTTCAAAAATTACTGAAAATTGTGTAATTTTGGCTTGTCCCGGAACAATTAAAACACAGATCATGAAAGTTATAATAATAGGAGGTGGATTCGCGGGGTTAACGCTGGCGCGGAAACTGAACAACAAGCGGGGATTTGATATCACCCTACTCGACAGGTTCAACTATCACCAGTTTCAGCCACTGTTTTACCAGGTAGCAACTGCCGGTCTGGATGCCAGTAATATTTCATTTCCCTTAAGAAAAGTATTTCACAATACACGCAATGTACACGTACGGTTGGGCGAATTGCTGGAAGTCATTCCTTCCAGCAATATCATTCGCACCAGTATTGGCGAAATGGAATACGATGTGCTGGTGCTGGCCATGGGGGCCGACACGAATTTCTTTGGGAATACACAACTGCAGGAAAATGCTTTTCCCATGAAATCAACCGTGGAAGCACTGCAAATAAGACACCGCCTGATTCAAAACTTTGAAGACGCTTTGCTCGCGAAAACAGAAGAAGAGCGGCAGCGCCTGCTCAATATCGTGATCGTTGGCGGCGGACCTACCGGCGTGGAAATGAGTGGAGCCATAGCAGAACTGAAGCGATATGTGTTGCCGAAAGATTATCCCGAACTCGATTTCAACCAGATGAATATTTATCTCGTGGAAAGCCAGAACAGAACGCTGGCGGCTATGAGTGAAAAATCGTCGGAACATTCGCGGAAATATCTCGAAAAATTTGGCGTGAAGCTGCTTACCGGTGCTGTGGTGAAAGATTATGATGGAAAGACAGTTACGCTGCAAGACGGCCAGGCCATACCATCGGCGATGGTGATATGGGCGGCAGGAGTGAAAGGCAATGTGCCTGTTGGTATAGACAAAGAACTGGTGGTTCGTGGTAACCGCATCAAAGTCGATCGTCATAACCGCGCGTTAGGTTATTCGAATATTTATGCGGTAGGCGACCTGGCATGGATGGAAACGCCAAAATATCCGAATGGCCATCCCCAACTGGCAGCCACCGCCAACCAGCAAGGCGCGGTGTTGGCGAAGAACCTGATCAAAATTCAGAAAGGATCGAAACAACCTTTGGAAGAATTTGAATACGTGGACAAGGGAACCATGGCTACGGTTGGACGTAATAAAGCTGTGGTAGATCTATCCAAACCCAGACTTCATTTCGGCGGCTTCTTTGCCTGGATGATCTGGATGGGATTGCACCTGTATCTCTTGCTGGGTGTAAAGAACAGGCTGAATGTGTTTCTGAACTGGATATACAATTACATTACCTACGATCAGAGCCTGCGACTTTTGTTCAGGGAATTTTACAGGCCCAAGAAATCACCGGCAGCGGTACCAACAGATCGTCAATTGGCGGAAGCGGGTCACAAGTAAATTATAATTTCTTGAGGACCTTCCTGGCCCGTGCGCGGAAGCCTGCCGACTCGTGGTCCATTCTTTCCTCAATAATAAGCTTGAGTTCGGGTTTGATTTCGGGATAGATTTGAGAAAGTCTTTCCAGTACCGTCATGGAAAATGCTTTCCAGGCCACTTCAGCATTGGGGTCGGCCACCAGCCTAAAGCAAATGTCCATAATGCGACCATGATACCGCTTAGGTATTTCTACATGCTGCAGCAGGCGGGTGATATTTCGTTTTACGGCCCCATGCGTCCCGGGTTTTTCCAGGTACTTCACAATATCTCCGAAGTAAGGTTTGATCAGTTCCGGGTGAGCTTTCACGCAATAACTCAGGGGCCAGGCCGATCTTTGCACTACGCGGGGTTCACCTTTCAGGAATAACTGCATCAGTTCGGCGAATCGCTTCGGATCATTTCCCACGTATTTTACGATGCGATCGGTTTGAGCTTTGGTATGTTCTTTCAGTATGGCTGCGTGCAGGTTCATGGTTTAATCTCCTGTCAGACTTTTGAGTTTTCTTTTCAGGGATTCGCGCCGGGCGGCTGAAATATTTTTTCTCAGGAAAAGCTTGATGCGTCCTTTAAGCGATTTCTTCAGTTTTTGCGTCTGATGTTCCTGGTATCTTTTGGCATAGTAGCACTCAAACCTGGAAGTATATTCATACCCGTCCTGATATACCAGGTCGCGATATTCCATGAACAATTGCTTGTACAGTGGCTGGTCCTGGTCTGTATAGCGGTTTTGTTGTTTGAAAAACAGGATACCCTCTTTCAGGTTCACACTGCTGTAGTGCATGAAGATAAGTGGAAAAGTCTTGTTGATCATCCACCGGCCGTTTTCGTTGGAGATCGTCCTTTCGTGCATGTTCCAGTATGCCACATTATATCCATAGTGCCGAAGCACCGTAGTCGAATCAAAGAATACAGGAACCAGGTTCAGCCATTTCTGGTCTACAAATAATCCCCGTTTAAAATCGTAGAAGCCATAGTAACGCACCCGTTCTGCCCACCAGTCGAGCATTCGTAAAGTATTGTCACTTCTTTTCAATGAAAGAAAACCCGCATTAAAAGTGCCGGTGGCCAGGTACGCGATTTCATTGGGGTGTTTGCCGTCGAAAGGCTGCGGTTGCAGTATGTGGGGCGTCAGGATGATATCATATTGCTTGTGCACTTCATCCAATTCGTGCATGGGGCCATATGCAAAAAGGTCGGAATCGAGGTAAGTGACATATTCCGCATCGGGATATTTTTCAAGAAGATGTTTGTGAAATACCGGTTTCAGCGCACAGCTTAGTTCCACTATGGTATATCGCTGCGACATTTCCTCGAGATCAGGAGCACCCGCCTGGGTACACGGTATCACTTCAAAATCTTTGTAATAATCGTTCAACTCATCATTCCATTTATCTGCAAGCCCGATCACAAAATGGAAATCGTTGCCGCTTCTCTGCAATGATCTTCCCAGGGCGCGTCCCAATGATATATAGTTGTTGGTGCAAATGGTAAAGGCAATCTTCATATTCAGGGGCAATTTATTTAATGTTCGGTTTTGGTTTTGCGCAACTTGTTCAGCAGTGCAAACACATCTTTATAACATGCGATCATGTATTGGAGCACATTGAGCGGCTCGAGTTGAATATATTTTTTCATCACGGCGCTCATCACCACCAGGCTGACGATATTAAACACTAGGGAAGCATAGGCTGCGCCACGACCACCGAAATAGAGCAATCCAAAATAAGTCACCACCAGGCTCACCGTCATTAAAAATGTGGTGGTAAGAAAATTAATCCTCGGTTTACCCAAAGCATCCAATGTAGAGCCAAAATGGTAACCCAGCGGCCGCACCAGGTTGCCGATGATGGATATCTGCAGGATCAGCGCGGCATCGGTATAGTAATATTGTTTGCCTGCGATAACGAGCACTACAAAATTGGGAAATAGCACTATGAATAAGGTGACGGGCAACAGCACAGCCAGCACTGTGCCGAGGATTCGTTCAAAATAATATTTCACTTTACCCACGCCATCTGTCTCCAGCGTTTCTACGTTTTTGGGAAACAACACATCGGCTGTGGCCAGCGCCGGCACATCGAGCATATTGCTGATGCGGCCGGAGATGTTGTAGTACGCCACATATTTTTGACCTGTATGCGGCGACAGCAAAGAAGCAGTGATGAAATGATCAACCGTACGCGCGATATTGGCAAACATGTTGGTGCCGAAAATATATTTCCCGAAGTGAAACATCTTACTCATGATTCCAAAATCATGATGATAGCCTCGCAGGCGGTAGGGTGAGGTGGCGAAAAACAANACGATGGTACCGGCNACCAGGCTGACTGTCTGCAGCCATACCAGGTGCAGCGGTGTAAACAGCCGGGGAAAGAAGAAAAACAAAATCACAATGCCGCCGAAGAAGATGCCTTGTCGCACCAGGTAGGCGATGAAAATCTTTTTAAACTGGTAATGCGCCTGCAATAATACCTCGTAATGGTTGAAAGGAATAAAGAGTATGACGATAAGGATGCTCCACCACAGCAGGGGCGTCAGATCGGGCGATTTAAGAAGCCTGGACAGGAATTGTGAAAAGAAAATGATCAGTATAATAATGACGATGGAGAAAAAAGTGTTCAAAGCCAGCGCGGATGATTGCACCTCCCTTTTTCTATCGGCATACTCCGTCATGCCCAGGAATTTGATGGTGGGATTGCGCAGCATGCCCTGTTTTACCGTTTCGAAAAGAGTAAGTATGGTAAGGTAGAGTGCCCATACTGCCATGCTGGACTCGTCTTCACCAAAGGCGCGCACAAGCAACATGTACGATACAGCGCCAAAAAAGAACAGCGAGAAACGTTGCAGCAGGGTATAGAACACGGAATTGAGCCAGAAAGATGATTTCAGCAGTTTCAAAACAGTTCTTTAATCGGTGAAATTACGGTATAACTTGATTTCCATTGCTTAACGTACAAAAATTTGAAATAGTGCGTTTTGAGGGTCTTTTAGGTAGAATTGGATGGCCGCATACCTTGACCGCGACCAGGTGTTGGAATGCTACGCCGTGTCGCCGGCTCTATTGAGTAGGCATCACAAATCCAAAGATGGTATAAATGTTCCATCGGTGGCGAGAATGGGAATACTAACTTTGAGGCCCTCAAAAGGGACCTTCATAAAAATGGTGTCGGGAGGGGGAATGGGAAGAAAAAAAGAACTTATAATTCTACAGAATGGCGAACGACAAATCAAATTTCTGGTGTGAGAAATCTCCTGGTAAGAATGCTATCGGCGGGAACTTCATCCGTTGGAAGTCTGCTCGTTGGATTTCTGCTATTGTTACTGCTCCTCGGAATTCTGCCCATTGGAGCTCTACCCCCGGTAGTTCTACGCCCTGGAATTCTGCCCATTGGAGCTCTTCTCCCGGTAGTTCTGCTCCTCGGAATTCTGCCCATTGGAGCTCTACCCCCGGTAGTTCTACGCCCTGGAATTCTGCCCATTGGAGCTCTTCTCCCGGTAGTTCTACGCCTCGGAATTCTGCTCATTGGAGCTCTACCCCCGGTAATTCTTCGCCCCGGAATTCTGCTCGTTGGATTTCTACCCTTTTGATTTCCCTGCTTGTCTTTTTGCTCACTTCCTGTGGAAATTCCAAACGCGGGATTGTGGTTTTCCAATCCGACTTTGGCGTTAAAGACGGAGCCGTCAGTGCCATGAAAGGCGTCGCCGCCTCCGTGGATCCCGACCTGAAACTCTACGACCTCACCCACGAAATTCCAGCATACAATATCTGGGAAGCCGCATACCGGCTTGAGCAGACTGCGGCGTACTGGCCAGCCGGAACAGTGTTCGTGTCGGTAGTAGACCCCGGCGTGGGTACCGAACGAAAGTCGGTAGTAATGCGTTCCAAAACCGGCCACTACTTCGTAACTCCCGACAATGGCACGCTAACTCTCGTTGCTGAATCACTTGGAATTGATGAAATAAGAGAGATCAATGAGTCTTTAAATAGAAGACAACAGACCGAAAGGTCTTATACTTTCCATGGCCGCGATGTGTATGCATTTACCGGAGCGCGACTTGCTGCCAGAATTATCAGTTTTGAAGAAGTCGGCGATCGCCTTCCGGATTCGGTGATGAAAACTCCCTACCAAAAACCCCGATCTGAGGGGGATTCTATTGTTGGCAGCATTTCGATATTAGATATCCAATATGGCAATGTCTGGACGAATATTAATGACTCGATTTTCAAATTATTGCAGGTGACACCTTCAAAAAAAGTGGAGGTAGAAATACGTTGCAATGATTCCCTTGTTTTCAAACAAATTATTCCCTTCGTCAATACCTTCGGCGATGTACCGGAAGGAAAGCCGCTCGCATACATGAACAGCCTCATGAATTTTTCGTTGGCGGTTAACATGGGCAATTTTTCGGAAACCTTCAAGGTGCAAAGCGGTCCGGGTTGGACTGTGATAGTCAGGCGGGCCGATTAAACCTGCCTGCAAGGTTTCCGACCCAACTACTGTATCACCAGGTCATTTTCCGGGTCTACTTAAATCATAATAGTTCCGGAAAACCAAACGGCTCGCGGCCAAAACCTCCGAGTGAGCCTCTTTTAAATCGCGCAGCTCTTTCGATTCATTATCCTCCGCAAACTGCACCGCCTGTTACCACAACACAGAATCCATTTCCAACTCCGACGGCGCACGATGCCCATTTGCGCGGAGCAGGCTAGTAAACTTTTGTAGCAGCAGTTTTCTTTTTCGAAACCTGCGAACACTCAGTAAGATTGGCGATGCTGATCCCCATCCGCATAATCCCCTTAATTTTACAATGCATGTCTGTAGCAATACCAAACCTACAAATTCCCAGGCGCGCCGGGCTGCCATCAAAGGGTATCATAGTAATGGCCGGCGATATCGGAGGCACCAAAAGTAATCTTGCTTTCTATCGTGCCACCGACGATCATCTCGAACCACTGGAATCGAAACGATATGCCTCTGATGATTTCGAAACCTGCATCGATGTACTGAAGCAATTTATTGCGGATACCAGCTTTCCCCCGGTAGATCGCATTTGCCTGGGAGTAGCAGGACCCGTGCTGGACGGAAAGGTGGAACTTACCAATATCGGCTGGTCGCTCGATGTAGAAGAAATCAAAAGGGCGCTGAATTTAGAGAAAGTCGCGCTGATCAACGACCTTGAAGCCACTGCCTATGGTCTTGCCGGATTGGAAGCTGCTGATTTTATCACCATCCATACCGGCAATTTGAAAGGCAATGGCAATATGGCGATCATCGCACCGGGCACGGGTTTGGGTGAGGGCGGACTGTATTGGAGTGGTAAGCACCATTTTCCCTTTCCTACTGAAGGTGGTCACACCCGGTTTGCCGCGCATACCGACACCGATATCGCATTGCTGAAAGCTATGCAGGAAAAATACGGCGTGGTGAGCTATGAGAAGGTAGTGGCTGGTCCTGCGATATATGATATTTATAGCTTTTTGAAAAAACATAAACAGTACACAGAACCCGAATGGCTCACGCAGGCCATCGGCAACCAGGAAGATGCGCCGGCCGCGATCAGCAGTGCCGCCATTGAACAGAAAGACGCGTTATGTGTTGAAACGATGCAGCATTTTGTGCGGTACCTTGCGCATGAGTCTGCTAACCTGGTGTTGAAACTAAAAGCCACCGGCGGACTTTTCCTCGGAGGGGGCATACCACCCAAGATTGCGCCCTTGTTGCAGGATGGGAAGTTTTATGAACATTATCTCGATTGCGACCGTATGCAACACCTGCTGGAAACAGTGCCCATTCGCATCGTTAAAAATGATAACACTGCCATGATAGGCGCTGCCTATTATGCCGCATATGGAGATTGGTAATTTTAGAATATGGCAGAGGAGAAAAACAATAAGCCTGGGTCTGACCAGGAAAATCTGAAAGCTAAAGTCAATAAGGAAAACCTCAAGCAGGCGCTTATCATCTTTAGCTACGTAAAGCCCTACCGCTGGATATTTATCACCGGGCTCACCTTTATTGCCTTGTCCAGTGGTACCACCATGGCATTTCCCTACCTGTTGAAAGTGCTGATTGAAAATGCACAAACCATCCGCGCAGGTGGAATTGCTACTTCTCCGGGTACTATTGCTCTGTATATGCTGGCGGTGTTGACCGCGCAGATGGTGTTTTCTTTCATGCGCATATATCTTTTTACCTACGTTGGCGAATATGCGCTGGCAGATATGCGGCGGGATGTGTACAAGCGCATGATCACCATGCCCATGAATTTCTTTGCACAAAGAAGGGTAGGGGAGCTTTCGAGCCGTATCAGCAACGACCTTTCGCAAATACAGGATGCTGTCACCACCTTTCTTGCTGAAATACTGCGCGGCGTTTTGATACTTTCCATTGGCATCGGTCTTATCATCTATCTCTCCTGGAAGCTTACACTCGTAATGATGTCGGTGATTCCGCTGATCGCTATTATCGGTGTATTTTATGGAAAGCGCATTCGCCGCTTATCGAGAAAAGCGCATGATCAGCTGGCCGATTCCAATACGATTGTACAGGAGACTTTGCAGGGTATCAGCAATGTAAAAAGTTTTACCAACGAATGGTATGAAATTGACCGATATACCCGTGCCTTGCAGAACGTAGTAAAACTGGCCGTGAAGAATGGCCGCACGCGCGGGATATTTGTTTCGCTTTTACTCTTCAGCATATTTGGATCCATAGTGCTGGTAGTATGGTATGGCTCGCAAAACCTCGAGCTCGCCGATCTCACCGCCTTCGTGGTGTACACTGCTTTCGTGGGCGGCACGCTGGCAGGTTTTGCCGATCTCTATTCACAATTACAAAAAACACTCGGCGCCACCCAGCGCGTCAGGGAATTGCTGCGCGAGCAGGATGAAGGCGTATCAGTAATTGATGAACCGGTGGAATCTAAGAACAGGTTGCACGGACAGGTCATATTCGAGAACGTCGGTTTTCATTATGCTTCGCGCAAAGAAGTGCAGGTGCTGGAAAATGTATCCATTTCTGCACAACCCGGCGAACAGATCGCTATTGTGGGTCCAAGCGGAGCAGGCAAATCGACTATCGCCGCACTACTGCTACGCTTTTATGATCCGGTAAAGGGACGCATACTATTCGATGGTCGTCCTGCTTCAGATATACCGCTCACACAATTGCGAAAGCAAATGGCATTGGTACCGCAGGATGTGTTGCTCTTCGGCGGTACTATTCGCGAAAACATTGCCTATGGAAAGCCCGATGCCACGCAGCAGGAAATTGAAGAGGCCGCGCGCAAGGCACACGCGCATGACTTTATCACCAGTTTTCCCGAGGGATATGATACCGTGGTGGGAGAAAGAGGTGTAAAACTCTCCGGCGGTCAGCGACAGCGTATAGCCATCGCGCGCGCTATATTGAAAGACCCCGTCATCCTGGTGCTCGACGAAGCCACCAGTTCGCTCGATTCCGCATCCGAGTCGCTGGTGCAGGACGCGCTCGACAACCTGATGAAGAACAGAACTTCGTTCATCATTGCCCACAGACTTTCTACCATTCGTAATGCAGACAAGATTGTGGTGCTCGATAAAGGAGTGATAAAGGAATCAGGCACTCACCAGGAACTGATGAGCCTGCCCGATGGTTTGTACAGAAACCTCAACAAGCTTCAACTCGAATGCAGCCTCTCTGAATAAACAACCAGCAACCCCCAACCCGAAACTTCCTGCTTACTACCCCGGGCATGATGCTTGCATACCATTCATACAATTTTGCACAACACTATTCCCTTTCTGGCGTTTTTTCATGAAATTTGGTTAGTATTATAAATACCGCTATGAATAAATATACACCTGCCAGGAGAGTGCTGAAGTTAATCGTATGGGCGCTGTTGTTACAGCCCTTGGCCATTGTTGCCCAGAAAAGCAAGGTGGCGGAGAATGTTGACCTCGTATTTCATAATACGGCCAATATGCTCCAGCATATTCATTATGCACCCAAGACACTTGACGATAAATTTTCTAAAGAAATCTTCAATGCCTACCTGAAACAACTTGATCCCGGTAAGAGAATCTTCCTGCAACAGGATATAAAGGAGTTCAAAAAATTTGAATTGCAACTGGATGATGAACTGCGTGGCAAGGCAGTTCAGTTTTATAAAGTGGTAAATAACACTTACCGCCAGCGCCTGGATGAAACCGAGAAACTGGTGGAGGAAATGCTGAAAGAGCCCTTTTCGTTCAACCGCAACGAAACTTACGACAGCAATACGGAAAATTTACCCTGGGCGGGTTCTGCTGACGAACAAAAGAATCGCTGGAAGACCTACCTGAAATACCAGGTGCTGGTGCAATACGACGATTTGCTGGAACTGCAGGCAAAAGATTCCGCCAAATCGAACGAAAACCCCGAGAAAAAAGCGCGCGAAATTGTAGCGCGTATCGAGAAAAGGCATTTTGAAAACCTCCGCAAACTCACTACGGAAGAGGAAGCTTTCAATACCTATATCAACAGCGTGATCAATTTGTATGATCCGCATAGTAATTATTTTCTGCCGGTTGACCGCCGCGAGTTCCAGGAAAATATGAGTGGCGTGTACTATGGCATCGGCGCCCTGTTACAGGAACAACAAGGCAAAGTGAGTATTGGCGAACTGATGCTGGGCGGTCCCGCCGCGAAATCGGGCCAGGTGGAAAAAGGAGATGTGATTGTGCGCGTGGCACAGCAAGGTCAAAAGCCCGTGGAAGTGGCAGGTATGGGCATGCAGGATGTGATAAAACTGATTCGTGGCTCTAAAGGAACAACCGTTACCATCACCTTCCGCAAGCAAGACGGCTCATTGAAAGACGTTTCGATGGTGCGCGAAGCGCTGCAACTGGAAGATACATTTGTAAAAAGCGCGATCATTGAAGATAAAGAACGCATCGGTTATATTTCATTCCCGCGTTTTTATACCGATTTCGGCGACGATAACGGTAGAAGCGCTGCCAAGGATATGGCGCGGGAACTGGAAAGACTAAAGAGCGAAAATGTGAGCGCCGTTATTGTAGATATACGCAACAATGGCGGAGGTAGCCTCGGTGAAGTAATCAATATGGTTGGTCTCTTCATCAAAGGCGGACCCGTGGTGCAGGTGAAAAGTCCTTCGGGCAAACCTTATGTAGCCAGCACCAGCAGCAGCGAGACTGTGTATGACGGACCATTGATCGTATTGGTAAACGAAATGAGCGCTTCTGCTTCTGAAATTTTCGCTGCCGCAATCCAGGATTACAGGCGAGGCATCGTTGTGGGCAGCAGCTCTACTTACGGAAAAGGCTCGGTGCAGCGTTCATTTGGAATCGGCAATGGCAGGCAACTCATTTCGCAGTCGGCCGAACTTGGCACTATCAATATCACTTTACAGAAATACTATCGCATTACCGGCGAGGCTACCCAACTGAAAGGTATCGTTCCCGATATTTTGTTGCCCGGCATTTACGAACCGTACGATATTCTTGAAAAGAACAATCCTTCGGCACTGCCATTCGACAAAATCGATCCTGTGCCTTTTACCCCGGTGAATGATGCGAATGCTTTCGGCAGAATCATTATCCAGGCGCAAAATAAACTGATGCACGATACTACGCTGCAGGCATTGAAACAAAACCTGGCCTGGTTGAAAAACCGCCCCACAAAATATTCCCTCAATCTTGAAACATACCGCAAAGAACAGGCTGAATTGCAGAGAAGGGTACAGACCATTCGCCGCGAGTTGGCGAACCCCGACACACTGGTTGTAAAGAACACCAGCTTCATGGAAAAAGACCTGGAGAACCGCGAGCAGTTCAGACGCGACAGCAACAGGGCCTGGTTAAACAGCCTCAAGAAGGATCTTTATCTCGCCAAGGCTGTGGAAGTGATGGAAGACTACCTGGCGTTGAGAAAAGGCACTGTGAAGTCTTAAAGAAATGTTAAGAAACTTCCTGCATTGAGAATTTGATTTCGCGCAAAGGCTTTAAGCCGACAGGAATTGTGACTGTACGGTGACTATGTTTCTAGAATCGCGAGCTCCGCAAACGTTTTCACGATTAAATTGAAATTAAATCAGTTTCAAAGGCAATCCTTCGTCCTTTTTTGGCGTCTATAGGCCTGTCTAACTGCATAAGCTATACAACTGATGAAACGAGTTCTACTGGTATTAACAGGCATTATTATTTCAGCGTGCGCTTTTTCTCAACCGGGCGAAGGTGCCGACCGTAGGGGCGGCGGCCAACAAAAAGGCAGGCTATATGGAAAAATTGTGGACGCCAAGACCAACAAAGGCATTGAAGCCGCATCGGTACAACTTTTCAGAGCAGCCGATCATACACTTGCGGGCGGCATGCTGACCCAACCCAATGGCGATTTCAATATTCCCGACATTTCTACCACCGACACATTTACGCTCGAGATAACCGCGATTGGTTATGCATCGCAGGAGCTTACCATATTCTTCTCACCAGGCGCAAGCGCTGAAAGAGATTTGGGAAATATCAAACTGAATGCTGATGCAAGACTGCTCAACACCGTGACCGTGGTGGGACAGCGGCCGGCACTGCAGATGAGTATCGACAGAAAAAGTTTCGACGTAGGCAAAAGCATTGTGTCAACAGGCGGCACCGCCGTAGATGTGATGCGCAATATACCTTCCGTTGCAGTGGATGTAGACGGAAATGTGACGCTGCGCAATAGTCCGCCGCAGATTTTTGTAGATGGCCGTCCGACTATTCTTACGCTTGAACAAATTCCCGCCGATCATATCGAGCGCGTTGAACTTATTACCAATCCCTCTGCAAAATTTGACGCAGCCAGCGTGGGTGGCATCATCAACGTGGTGCTGAAAAAAGATAAGAAATTAGGTTTGAACGGACAGGTATCGGCAGGCGTTGGTTCGCCGGATATCCTGAATGGAAACGTGACATTGAATTTCCGCGAAGGAAAATTCAACCTCTTTACCAGTGCCAACTACAATCAGTCGGGCGGCAACAGGCGAGGGGAGACCTTCCGCATCAACAAGAGCAAAGGGATTGTAGAGGACTATTTCAACCAGGTTTCGGAAAACGAGCGTATGCGCCGTTTCGGTTCTGTTCGCTTCGGCATTGACTACTTTATCGACAACCGCAACACCATTACCCTCACCCAGAATTTCGTGAAGGGCCGCAATAAGAGCTGGGAAGACCAGCAGCAGGAATTTTTTGACGTCAACCGCGTACTTGATCATACCGGCGAACGCAGCAGCGAGAGCCGTTTTGGCAATGAACGCAGCAACACCAGGTTGATATATCACCGCAGTTTTGTGGAAAGTGGTAAGTCGCTCGATGCCGATATCAGTTTCAACAGGGGCAAGGGCGATGACGTTACGCGTATCTCCAATGCTTACTTCAACCCGGATGGAAGCATTTATGCGCCGACGAACCTGGTGCGAAACAGCGGTAATAACAAGAATAACCAGCTGACTATACAGATTGACTTTGTGGACCCGACAGAAAACGAGGGTAAAATTGAAACTGGTATTCGTTCATATATTAACGACTACACCAGCCAGTTCAACGCATTTGCCCAACACAACGGTGGCGAAACCAAACTCCCGCTCAGCAATAATTACAAATACCGTGAAATGGTGAATGCCGCTTATTTCACCTATACCGGCAACCTGGCGGGCGTAAAATACCAGGCCGGATTGCGTGCGGAATATTCGAAGTTTGATGGCACTATGGTAGACAGCAATTTTAAATTCGGTTACCAGTATCCCAATAAGATCGATAATATTTTCGATGCTTTGTTTCCAAGTTTATTCTTAACTAAAGTGATTGCCGACGGGCAGGAGATACAGCTGAATTACAGCCGTCGTATTCGCCGTCCCGATTTCTGGAGCCTGAATCCATTTGTGGATATCAACGACCCTTTCAATATCCGCCAGGGCAACCCGAACCTGCGACCTGAGTTTACCAGCAATTTCGAATTCAACTACAATATCAATTACAATACGGGTAATTTCCTGGGCGTCGTCTATTACAATACCACGGCAGGAAAGATAACGCGTTACAGCGATACGCTTTCTGCTGATCAGTACCAGCAACTTAACAATGCCGCCATAGATCCGAGCGCTATTTTAAATACGTTCATCAATGCCGACAACCAAAATCGCTTCGGCGCTGAATTTACTTTGTCGCAAAAGATCACTGACAATTTTGAAATCACGCCCACTATCGACATGCAGTACACCACTGTGAACGTGAAAAATGATGAGCTTGACCTGAGCAACGAAGGGTTTAACTGGGAAGCCAAGCTGATCGCGAATTATCGTGTGAAGTCGCGTTCAGCTATATTCGATAAACTGAGTTTCCAAGTGACCGGCGAATATGAATCGCCCGAAGTAACTCCGCAGGGTAAGAACAAGGAGAACTACGTGGTGGATTTCGGTTTCAGGAAAGACCTGCTCAAGAACAAGGGCACACTTACTTTCAATATCAACGACGTGTTCAATATGCGCCGTTTTGGCAATATTTACGACACAGAAGATTTTTACCAGGACTCATACCGTCGCTGGAATGTGCGCAGTTTCCGCGTCACCTTCAGCTATCGTTTTGGCGATGCCAATTTCTCTTTATTCAGGCGCAATGGCAACAACGAGCGCCAGCGGGAGGAGAGACGCGAGGAGCCCAACGACAGGAACATGAATCAGTAAGCTGTGCTTATCTTTGGCGGCAAATTGCAGATATGAGTGTACAACATGGCCAGCCCGCTGAGAAGGAGCTGATCAATCGTTTGATAGCCTCGCGAAGAAGTGTTTTTCCCAAACAATTTGAACCCGGCGAAGTAATTCCGGATGAAATCATCTGGCAGGCCCTGGAAAATGCCAACTGGGCGCCCTCGCACAAACTGACCGAACCCTGGCGCTTCACGGTATTTACCGGCGAAGGTCTGAAAAAGCTGGCCGAGGAATCTGCTGCCATCTACAAGCAATATGCAGGCGAAAAATTCAGGCAAAACAAATACGAGCAACTGCTCACTACGCCGCTGCAATGTTCCCATGTAATTGCCATCGGCTGCAAGCGTCATAAAAACGATCTGCCTGAAATGGAAGAAATCGCTTCCGTGGCCTGCGCCGTTCAAAACATCTACCTCACTGTAGCCGCCTATGGCATCGGTGGCTACTGGAGCACGGGCGGCATCACCTTCATCCCCGAAGCCAAACCCTTGTTTGATCTCGGTCCCGACGACATCCTCATGGGATTTTTTTACCTCGGCTACATCCGCGTGCCCGCCGCGCCTGGCGTACGAAAAAGTATTCGGGATAAAGTGAAGTGGGTGGGGTGAAGGGTGACGAGCGTACAGGCACCTTGACAGGCGGCTCACCTATCACCTGGCCGTCCCTCGATATATCGGTTTCGCATTGGGAAAAATCTGTCTTTTTGCGGGAAAGAAGGTTGGCTCGGGTGTGTTTTATACACTTAAATACAACGCATTATCTTTTTGGCACAATACTCGACACCCGACATCCGACACCCAAACGAACCCCGAACCACTATGAAACTGCTGCATTCCAACGCGTGGAAAACTGACAGGTGGATACAAAGTATCATGAATGAGTATGAGGCCGGAATCATTATTACGGACCTGCAGTATAATGTGCTGAAGTGGAATGTGGCGGCGGAAAGGTTTTGTACGGACGCCGATGGATCGTTTACCGAAAGGGGGTTCATTGAACATCTGCGGCCGGCGGGTACCAGCTACCGGCCGATTTACCAGGAACTGGAAAGGCTGATAAGGAAAAAATCGCTCGACGAACATATTGTAGTCTCCGGGCCGGCAGGAAAGTTGGGGCTGCTTTCCTGCTACTTACACAAGGTGCCAGAAATGAAACCGCTCTCGGCGGTGGTAATCATCATCCGCGAACTTACCGAATACCTGCATGATGCAAGAGGACGCGAAGTGATGTTTCGCTCTTTCCTCAACAATAGTTCCAATCCCAGCTGGATCAGCGATGAAGACGGTAAGATAATTTATATGAATCCAGCCGCACGAAATCTCTTAGCCATCAGCGACGATTATCAATATAAATCTCTTCACGACCTGTTACCCCCATCTATGACCGAAAATTATCTTGCCAGCGATAGGGAGGTGCTGCGGAAAGGTGAGGCCCTCAGCTTCGTGCACACTCACGAATATGGCGAGCATGCCGGCAGGTATTTTATGGTGCATAAATTCTTACTGGATGTGCCTTATGCTAAAAAGCTGGTGGGTGGACAAGCTATCGACATCACTGCAGAGAAACTGGCCCAGGAGCAGATCATCACGGAAATCAAAGCCAAGAAAAGGTTGCAGGCTGAATTGCTGCGACGAAAGGAGCGCGAACAACAGCAGATAACGCAGGCCATGATAGTGGCGCAGGACCAGGAGCGGAATGAATTGTCGAAAGAACTGCATGAAAATGTAAACCAGATGTTGTCATCAGCCATGGTGTTGCTGAGCTCGGTGAAGATGAATGGCAGCGAAGATGATAAGATTTACTTCGAAAAAGCAAACAATATCTCGACAAAGTGATCCAGGAGATACGCAGGCTGTCGCGTTCGCTGAATACTTCGGTGATCGAGGAAGTGGGATTGAAGGTGGCGCTGGAAGAAGTAATCAACAATATACGATCGGTTACATCAATGGAAGTACAACTTGAATTTGATCAGTCCCTTGAAGAAGTATTGAGTTATGAACAAAAACTTACAGCGTACAGGATCATACAGCACCACACGAACAATATTATACAGCACGCCCGGGCCGGCAAGATCCTCATATCACTGCGCGGAGATGAGGAGCAACTGGAATTGCGTATCACGGATGATGGTGTTGGTTTCGATATGGATAAAACCCGGCGAGGGTTGGGCTTTATCAACATCCGCAACCGCGTGGAGGCCCATGGTGGCGCCTTCACTATCGAGACTTCCCCATCGAATGGATGTGTGCTGGAAGTAACGATTCCTCTCATACAGCATATCACAAAGACTGCCTGATAGTACTGGCCGATTGTAAAAACTGTTCCAGGTAGGGCAAATACTTCCCGGCATATGCTTTCACTTTGGCGTCGCTGCCGTCGGTGAGGTGTCTCCTGTACATATCGATAGTCGTCTGCAATTCCATTAACTGGTAATCTATATAGGCGATATCGAAAGTGCTTCCTTCCAGGTCGAGAAAGCTCTTAGTCACCGCCTGGTGCGCCGCATCTGTTTGTGCCGGTATATCAGCCTGCAATTCTGATCCCAGTTTTTCAATATCAGACTGCGCTTGCGTAAATCGTGTACTCACTGCTGTGGCAAAATCGCGTACCGACTGTGCAGTGCCGCGTTCCTTAGCGAGGGCGGCATTATTAAGCTGCGCGCGGTTGACGTAAGTGGCGTTTTGCAGAAAGACAAAATCTATCGAGGTAGTGCTATCATCGGGTGGCGCCGGCTGCGGATCTTCTCCTTCGTTTCCGCTAGTACTGTCGCCATTCCCGGTAGAATCGCCGGGCGGAGGAGGATTATCGACTGACTGATTGCTTTTTTCAAAGCTATGGTCTTTGCTACACGCATTCCATGCAAGGGCGGCAAAGCATAAAAACAGTACGGTCATCCATCGGGTAGGTATTGTTCGAAACATACAACTTCATTTTCCGGTTCGTGCACAATTGCACATACAGGTAAACAAAAAGCATGCTTTCAGCTGCGGGTACTAAAAATATTGGAAAAGGTGAGCGATGTAAGGAGTAGTATGTCAGTGAATTAGTTCTACCCGGCGTGCCGAATGGCGTCAGAATCCGTTGGACGCGCTGGTAAAAAATTGTAGTGAAAATTCCACTAAAAAGCTCATGACTTCTGGAAGTCTCGGAAATGTTTATTGCTTTGACGCGCGAGGTACCAGTAAATGCAAGGAATGGCCACGGTGAATGCGATGGTAAGCAGTTCGGTGAAAGTGAGCATCGGACAGGGATTTTGGGGTGATTGGTTGCGGGAATAACGGAGGGATGTGGGTGGTTAGTATAGTGGAATGGCAGTTCCGTGTTGATCTATTTGGATTGAAAATTGAAGGGAATAAAACAAAGCCCCGAGCAAGGGGCTTTGTTTATTTTATGCTATTTATAAATGATGCTAATGCGGCCAAGAATAAAGCAATTGCCTCAAGCCACTTGCGTTGTGCTTTAAACTTTTTCATAAACTAAATGAAAAAAGCAACAAATTTTGAATCTGTTGTCATGCAGATTCTGTCTTGTGGCACTGCACGCAACGCAGTCTACTTGGCACCGGTGCCGTCCCGGTCACATTACGGCAGCTTTGTGTGCGTACACAGAGCTGTTGTATGTTATCTCAAATATCTTTACTAGATCAGCTCAAAATTAATTAATAGTTTAATAATTGATCTTCTCACTTGAACACATGATTTCCACAAAGGGTTTTGTGGTTTCATTTTGTAAGTTGTTCTTAGACAAAATAAAACGAGCCAGGGCAGCGAAGCATACGGGTATTAAAAAGAAATCCAGTGAATACGCCGTGAGGCGTTCTTTAATTGTTTGAAGTATCGGGAACGATACGGTTCATGGAAGAATCTAACTTTTCAAGAGATAAAAACTACCGTTAATCCAAGCATCCTATTGTTAGTAGTTACAACGGAGTCGTTGGTGACTTTTACACTTTTCGCTAAATCGTGATCTGGATTGGGAT
>JGI12420J12819_1000157_pt1 | contig 47274 bp, 43 predicted proteins | sample Passage237A_FD_12819 | JGI IMG/M metagenome (IMG submission 12819) | reverse complement strand
GGGGGGGGGGGGGCGGGCGACGGCGTATCCGAACTTTGGGTGCGGGCGGCGAGCCAGGTTTGGAGTTGGGTGCGGTCGTCGGGTCCGGCGGGCTCGGATTCGGGCGAAAGGCCGATGGTGGTGAGGGCGGCGCCGGCGCGTTCGGCGGCGTTTTGCCAGGCACGGGCGGCGGTGGCGAAGTTTTCGGCGTAGGCGGGTTCGCCGGGAGCGCCGATGACGAGGGCGATCTCGTGGGTGGGGGCGGCGTCGGTGGTGAGGGTGAAAAGGAGGACCAGGAAAACGACGACCAAGCGCGACGGCTTGGTGGCGGTCGCTGCGAGGGGCGACTCGCTCGTAGCCACGGGTTTCATGGGAGGCCTTTCCAGCGGCGCCAGGCCCATTCGGCGAGGAAACAGCCGAGGACCGCGGCGAAGAACCAGGGGTTGTGCCAGAGCGGGCGGGACCACGTTTCCATGATCGGCGCGGGCGAGCGGACGAGGCGATCGGGGAGTTCGGAAAGTTCGTCGGGGGAAAGGACGGCGCCGCCGGTGCGGCGGGCGAGTTCTTCGAGGAGTGCGCGGTTGGGAACGATGGAGCGAAATTCGTCGGCGGCGGGCTCGTGCACCCAGCCAGCTTCGGCGCGGCCGACGAGTTTGCCGGCGCGGTCGACGACTTCGGCGGTGGCGAGGTAGGCGCCGGCTTCGCGCGCGGTGAACTGCGCAACATAGCGGCCCGGGGTGTCGGGGGAGGGCTCGGCGGGCAGGGTGGCTTGTTGGAAGGTGGTGGGTGCAGGCTGAAGCTCCGCACTACCATGGCGGCGGACCGTGATGCGGGTGGTGGCGAGTTCGAGGGGGCGAAAGTCTTGGTCGCGGGCGGTGACGCGGAGTTCGACGCCGGGGCTGGCGGAGGATTGGACGACGCGAAGTTCGACGGGGGCGGGGGCGTCGGTGACGAGCCAGCGGGAGATCTGGCGCCAGAAGCGGGCGAGGTCGGCTTGTTCGTCGGCACCGGCCATGCCCCAGCGCCAGAGATCGCCGAGAGCGAGGCAGGCGACGCGGCCGGAGCCGAAAGGCTGTGCGACAAGGGCGGGGTAGGTTTCGCCGGTTTCGTCGGAGAGCGTGGCGAGGACGGTGGCGCCGGGTTTGACGGCGGAGAGGGCGTTGGCGGTGAGGAAGCGCGGCATCGACTCGAGACGGGAGCGCTCGTCTGTCTCCGTGGCGCGGATACGCGTCCAGGGTTCGAGCCAGCCCTCGCGGGTGAGGCTGAAGGTGAGTTCGCCGGCGGGTGCTTGGGCTGCGAGGCGATCGAGATAAACGGGAAGGGCGGCGGCGAGAGCGGTGTCGGAGTAGCGACCGCTCTCGAGCGTATCGACGCCGCCGAGCATCAGGAGACCGCCGCCGCGATCGGTGACGAAGCGGCGGAGAAGATCGTGTTGGTCGGGCGAGAAGAAGGCGGCTTCGACGTCGTCGAGGATGACGGCGTCGTAGGCGAAGAGCTCTTCGGCCGTGCGAGGGAAGCCGCCGCGGAGCTCGGCGGCGTCGCGGGTGTTGACGCGGGTGAGAACAGGCTGGTCGTAACGCTGGGTGTCGTCGGGCTGGCCGAACCCGCGGAAGAGCGGGTTGGTGGCTTCGCCGGCGCGACCGCGGAATTCGAACTTGGGTTCGCGGAGGGCGAGACGGAGGAGTCCGACGAGTTGGAGTTGGGGATCGTCCAAGAGGGCGCGGTTGAGGAATTTGAATTCCCAATTGGGGCGACCACCGACGTAGAGGATCCGGTAGCTCGGGCGGCCGCGGTTGAAGAGGACGATGCGGCGGTTGTTGAGCGTAGTGGCTTCGTCGGACGCGGTGGGGTCGCGGGGGGAAATGGTGACCTCGTGGAACTGGATACCGGTGCCGGAGGGACGCCATTCGAACGTGGCTTGCGCGGGCGTGTTGTCGCGGGCGAGGCGCAGGGTTTGCGATGGAGGCGCAGTGGATGTGTCGGTGTTGGAGAGAGGGCGGACGGAGACGGTAACGTCTTCGGAAGAGAAACCGCTGCCGGCGACGTCGACGCGGAGGGAAACAGGGGCGTCGTCGAAGGCGGTTTGGCGGGGTGTGACGCGTTCGAGGCGGAGATCACGGAGATCGGACGCTTTGCCGATGACGACCGGATAGATCGGCGGAAGGCCGGTGGTGTTGGCGAGGCCGTCGGGGAGATCGGTGGCGTTGCCATCGGTGAGGAGGAGGACGCCGGCGAGCGGCTGGCCGGAGAAGCGCTCGCGGAGCTGACGGAGGGAGGCGCCGAGGGCGGTGCGCTCGCCGGAGAAGTCGAGTGTTGAAAAATCGGATACGCGGCGGAGCGAGTGATCGAAGGCGTAGCGGCGGATCTGGAAGTCGTCTGCGAGCCGGGTGAGAGCGCCGGAGGGGTCGGTGGTGAGGAGATCGCGGAGCTGTTCGCCGCGGGAGCGGGCGGAGCCGAAGTCGGCGATGCGGAGGCCCTGGGAGTTGTCGGCGAGGACGGCGACGACGTTGGCGCCCTTTTTGGCGCGGGGGGCAACCCATTGCGGATCGAGGAGGGCGAGGAGCAGGAGGCCGATTCCGGCGGTGCGGAGGGCGAGACCGATGGCGAAATCGTGGCGTCGCGGGGCGGCGGGGCGGAGGGCGCACCAGGCGAGGGGGACGAGGACGATCGCGGCGAGAAGGGTGAGCCAGGCCCAGGCGGCGTTGGAGAAGGTGAGGGCGGCTAACATGAGCGAAGCGTGGAGGCGGCGGGTTGGGGACAACCCGCCCTACCGGGTGCCGAGGGCTTCATAGTATTTGCGGACGGATTCGGCGTAGCGGTCGGGGACGGGGTCGCGGTCGACGGGCTGGAGCGTATCCGGATTTTCGCGACGGCTGAGTTCCTGGCGAAGCCAGGCGCGGGCGTCTTCGAGCGGGGCGACAATGCCCATTTCGACGAGCGGCCATTGCGGGGCTTTGCCTTCGCGCTGATTCATGCGGCGGAATTCCTCGGCTTGGGCGCGGGCGGCGGCGAGGCGCTGGCGCTGTTCGCGCGAATCGATGAGCTCTTCGACGGTGCGAAGGCGATCGGCCCAGTCGGCGAAACCGCGGCCGGTGAGCGGGCCGCGGGCGGCTTCGGCGTTGCGGGCGGATTCGCCGAAGCTGCGGGCGAGGCGTTCGAGGTCGGCGAGGGCGGATTCGGCGGCGGAGGAGAGGTCGCCGGGGGGGCGGGGCGAGGAGTCGGGGGATGTCGAGGAGGGGGAAGGGGATGTTTGCTCAGAGTTGGTAGACTCGTTGTTGGCAAGTTGTGAGGTGGAACTGGGGGAGTCGGGAGATGGGTCGGCTTCGGGGAGATTGCGCGGCGAGGGCGCCGCGCCTCCATCAGAGGATCCGGACGGTTGGTCGCGGCGGAGGTCGCGGGTGAGATCGTCGAGTTCGCGTTGGGCGAAACGGAGCTCGTTGAGTTCGTCGCCGAGGACAGCGCCGGCGGCGCGTTCGACGCCGCGCTGAAGCTGGTCGAAATCGCGGGCGATGGAGGGTTGCTGTTGGAGGGCGGGATCGGTGAAACCGCGGCGGAGCATGTCGGCGCTGGAGGAAAGGTTTCGGCCGGTGCCGCTCTGGTTTTGCTGGCGGAGGAGATCGTAGAGCTGACGGTGGAGGCGCGGCTCGCTGGCTTCGGCGTCTTCGGTGACCTGGCGGAGATTTTCGAGGAGGCGCTCGCGGCGCGCGGCCTGGCTCTCGAGGCGCTGGGCGAGTTGTTCGCGCTCGTCGGAGTCGTCGAGCGATTGCGGGCCGCGGCTCATTTGTTCGAGATCGCGGGTGAGCTGTTGCTGTTCGGCGGCGAGATCGCGGGCTTCGCGGCGGGCTTCGCGCATCTGTTCGGAGAAACGGCCGGCGGCCTGCTGGCGCATGTTTTCGCTGGTGCGCTGGAGGTTTTCCTGCGCGCGGGTGCCGGCGGCGAGGGCTTGGGAGACTTCGCCCTGCTCAAGCTGTTCGGTGGCGCGGCGCATGTCGTCGCGCGTGCGTTCGAGCTGCTGGCGAGCCTGCTGGGTTTGTTCGCCGGGCTGCATGCGGTCGACGCGCTGGCGGGCGTCGTCGAGATCGGCGACCATGCGGCGCTGTTCTTCTTCGAGACGCTTCAGTTCGCGGCGGATGGCTTCGCGTTCGGCTTCGTCGTTGGCGGCGGCGAGGGCGGTCTGGAGTTCTTGGAGACGCTGATTGAGGTCCTGCTGGCGGCGGGCGAGTTCGCGGAGGCGGGCGAGGACTTGCAGTTGTTCGCGCTCTTCGGGGGTGGCGGGAGGCTGGGCCTGGGTTTCGGTTTCGTAGCGGTCCTCCTCGTTGCGGAATTCGAGTTGGTTGAGCTGGTCGCGGTTGCGCTGGCGGCCGCCGGCGCCGGAGCCGCTGCGGGACTGCGAGACGCGTGTATCACGGGACTGCATACGCAGGAGCGACTGATACGCGCTGCGGGCGGATGACCAGGCGGACTCGAGTTGGCGGAGATCTTTCCCGGCGGCAGTTTCGGCGAGGGCGTCGGCGGCGCGGCGCATGAACGGATCGGCTTCGTCGGCGGCGGCGCGGGCGGTGGGATCTTCGAGGCGTTCGCGGATCGTGGCGAGCTGGCGAAGGGCGGCTTCCTGCGAGTCATGGAGCGTGGCGGCGTCGGTCGGGAAGGTGGACGCGGCGGGGTCTTGCTGACGGAGTTTCCAGATGGCGATGGAGATCTGGCGCTGGGTTTCGATGAGGTCGTCGCCGGGACCGCCGCCGGACTGGCCTTGTTGGGAACGGCCGCCGCCGGTGGCGTCTTCGCGGAAGATTTCGTCGAGCGAGCGGACCTCGGCGAAGAAGATGTCGCTCGTGGTGCGGCGGAGCTGGCCGTCGGGACCGATGTCGTCGGCCCAAGCGAACCAGGTGATGAGCTGGTCGGGTTTGGCGTCGTGTTGTTCGAGGGAGACGAGGTGGGAGAGTTGAGCTTCGAGGGGAGCGGGTGATGACAGTGAAGCGCCGGGCGGAGAAAGGGGAATGTAGGTGGGGTCGGCGTCGGCGATGCTGAGGCCGAGGCCGTAGTCGCGGAGGCCGAAGTCGTCGCGGGCTTCGGCTTGCAGGTGGAGCTCTTCGAGGGGTGAAACGCGGAGGTCGCCGCGGGGGAAGGTGAGCTTCAGTTCGGGGCGGCGGTTTTCGAGGGCCTCGATGCGGATGTCGTTTGGGGCGGCGTTGGTGCGGCCGTCGTCGTCGACGAGGTGGAGGGCGTAGCGGGCGGAAGTCGTGAGCGTGGTGGTGAGACGGAAACGGGTGCGGTCGGGGGAGGCGGGGGTGAGGGAGATCTCGTTGTTGTCGGGCGTGCGGAGGGTGGCGCGGGCGACGGGTTTGTTGAAGGCGAAGTCGTAAGCGAGGTGAGTGCCGACGACGGCGGAGATGCGGCGGGTGTCCTCGATGCGGCGATCGGCGAGGCCGGTGTAGTCGGGATAATCGAGGGAGGCGTCGGCGCGGAGGAGGGCGGGGCGATCGAAGACGGTGAGCGTGAAAGAGCGGGAGCGGTTGTTGTCGTGCTCGATGTGATACGTGGTGTCGGCGGCGACGGAAGGAAGCGTGAAGGCGAAGACCGGGTCGGAGAGACTGCGGTGCATCGGAGCGCGTTGGGGCTCGGCGCCGGCGGCGTGGTAGACGAGGCTGGCGGAGGACGGGACGGAGTCCGCGGGGAAGCGGACGGCGACGACGACGGCGGAGTGGCGCTCGATTTCGGCGTCGCCGGGGGTGATTTCGAAGGAGTTGGCGAAGGCGGTGGAGGAGGAGGCGCGCGGTGGGGCGGGGCGGTGGGCGCGGACGACGAGGAGCGAAAGGCCAAGAGCGGCCAGCATGGCGATCACGTGAGCGGCGAGCAGGCGGCGGGCGTCGCGGCGGGGGAGGCGATACCAGTTGGCGGTGTCGGCGTGGCGGAGCGCGTCGTCAATGACGCGGCGTTGAAGGAAATGGAAAGTGCCGCCGGTGGCGGGGAGTTGCTCGACGGCGGCCTGGAGGGCGGAGTCGACCTCGGGGTGATGGCGGCCGATGTAGCGGGCGGCGTCGCGGAGCGTGATGCGGTCGCGCCAGAGAAGCCACATCGCGGCTGCGGCGGCGGCGATGAAAACGAAGAAGAGTGCGGGTGCGGCGTAGGGTGCGAGGGCGGGCGAGCGGAGTTGAACGAGCAGGAGCGCGGCGGCGCAGAGGGCGACGCTGGACCAGAGAAGGGCGCCGTGGCGGTGGAAACGGATGGAGCGGAGATAGCCGGCGACGCGACGGAGAATGTAGCCGAGGCGGAAGTCGATTTGCGGGGGAGGTGGAGCGAGAGGCATGGCGCGGGTGGATCAGCGCGCGGGCGCGGGGCGGCGGGAGAGAAGGATCGAGGCGAGGCTCTCGAAGGCGAGGAGGGCGACGGCGAGCCAGAGGAGCCAGCGCCAGAGCTGCTGTTGGGACTCGGTGGCGGCGGCGGTGAACGAAGGCGACGGAGGCGCGGCGGGACCGCCTGCGGTCGAGCCGCGGAGCGGGACGCCGAGCTGTTCCCAGGTGTCGTAGGGGAGCGGTTCGGTCTGGCTCTCGGCGGCGGGGACGTTCAGGGCAATGCGGCGCGAAGTAGTTGTCCCGAGGTCGTGGATACCAGGGGTGGACGGAAGAGGGACGGAGGAGGCGGAGCCGATTTCGGCGATAGCGGGTTGGGCGGGGCCGCCGGCGGCGCGTTCGGCGAGCGCTTGGAGCCAGGGGACGAATTTGGAGGAGAGGACCCACTGGCTGGCGGAAGGGGACCAGCCGCCGGCCCAGACGATCAGGCGACCGCGGCCGACGGGGATTTCGAGGACGGCGGGAGATTCGTCGTCGAAGCGGGCGACGACGGTGGCGCGGGTGTCGGCGGGGAGAGCGACGGAGTGTGTGTCCCAAAAACGGATACGCATGAAGTCGCTGTAGAGCGGATCGGCGAAGGGAGAGAAGAGCGGGTGTTGGAAGTCAAGTTGGCCGAGGAGGGCGTCGGGGCGGGATGGCGCGAGGGGAGTCCAATTGGATTCGCCGGCGAGGGTGGCGGCGGTGGAGAGGAGTTCGTCGCGGGAGAGAAGGACGAGAGCGAAGGAGCCGGATTCGAGACGGGAGCGGACCTCGGCGAGGCGGGAGGCGTCCAGGGCGTCAGGGATGACGATGAGCGAAGGTGTGTCGGTGGCGGGAAGAGTATCGGTGAGAACAGGGACGGGATCACGCCAGCCGGTGATGGCGCGCTCGAGGTAGAAACGGGCGTGTTGCGGATCGTCGTCGGTGTGGTCGGCGAGGTAGGCGATTGGCAGTTCGCGCGGGGCGGGGCGGAGCAGGAAGAGTTGGTTGTCGAACGGTTGTTGATCGCCTTCGAGGTCGAGGCGGAGGGCGGGCGGGGCGTTGGGTGGAAGCGGAAGAAGGCGGATCTCGGTGGCGCCGGGGAGGAGCGTGAGCGGCTCGGGATCGGCAAGGGCGTTTCCCGTGGCGGGGTCGCGCCAGACGAGGCGGAGGTCTGCGGGGGCGTCGAACGTGCGGGAAATTCGGATACGCGCGGCGGGGCGTTCGGGATCGAGGTCGGACCAGCCGAGCCAGTGGAGGCTGGCGTTGCCGAGGACGGACGGCGTGATCTGACGGAGGACGACCTCGGCGTTGGCGGGCCAGGCGAGCTTGGCGAGGCCGGCGATGCGGGAGCCGGTGGCGAAGTCGGAGACGAGAACGAGTTCGCGACGGGCGGCATCGGCGCCGGTGGTTTCGGTCATGTCCTCCCAACGGGCGAGGGCGGCTTCGGCGGCGCTATCGAGCGGCGTGGGGCCCCAGCCGGGTTGACGGGAGTCGAGGACGGAACGGACGAGGGCGGAGCGGTTTTCGGGGGGCGTGGAAAGCCATTGGGAGGCGCTGATAAGTTCGGTGATGCGATCGCCGGCCGCGAGGAGCGCGAGGATGTCGGCGGGGTTGAGCTCGGCGGCGAGAGAGAGGATGCGGGATTTGGCGGCCTCCCAGGAGCCGGTGCGCTGCATGCTGGCGCTTTCGTCGATGACGGCGACGACGTGGCGCGGGATGGTGGTGACGGCGAGCGGCGGTAGGTTTTCGCGGAAGAACGGGCGGGCGAAGCCGAAGGCGAGAACGGCGACGATGAGACAGCGGAGGAGAAGGAGCCAGGGATGCTGGACGCGGCTGCGGCGGTCGAGGCGCGGGGCGGACGTATCCAGAAAACGGATCGCGGTGAAGACGACGCGTTCGCGTGTGGCGCGCCGGATGAGGTGGGCGATGATGGGGCCGGCGATGAGCGCCACGCCGGCGAGGAACCAGGGCGTGAGGAAGCTCATGGGCGAGGACGAGGAGCTGAACCCGTCCGGGCCACTCGCTCATGTTCGTAGCCGCCGGCTTTGCCAGTGAGGAAACGGAGGAGGGCGCGGTCGAGGGGTTCGTCGGTGGTGATGAGCTGCCGGGAGACGCGGGCGCGGTTGAAAGCCGTGTGGAGTTCGGCGGTGTGTTCTTCGAGGCGGCGGCGGTAAAGGGCGGCGGCGCGGGTGGGGTCGACGTAGCGGGTTTCGCCGGTTTCAATGTCCTCCCAGAGCGCGGGGCGGCCAAAGCCCTCGAGTGAGATTTCGGCGGGATCGAGGATCTGAAGGGCGCGGACGTCGTGGTGTGCGGCGGTGAGTTCGGCGAGGGCGCGGGACCAGTTCGCGGGCGGGGTGAGGAAATCGGAAACGATGACGATCAGGCTGCGGCGGCGGGCGAGGCGGGCGATTTCGGTAAGGGCGGTTTCGAGGTGGGTGTCGCGACCGTTGGACGGGCGGGCGAGCGCGGCGAGGACGTGGCGGAGGTGGCCGGGACGGACGCGGGGTGTCACCACATCGTGGATACTTTCGTCAAAAAGCGCGGCGCCGACGAGGTCGCGTTGCTCATGGAGGAACCAGGCGAGCGTGGCCACGAGGGTGCGGGCGTAGTCGGATTTGGTGACGCCGCGGGCGCCGAAGGACATGGAGGCGCTGGAGTCGAGGAGGAGCCAGCACCGGAGGTTGGTTTCGTCCTCGTATTTTTTGATGAAATGGCGGTCGGTGCGGGCGAGGACGCGCCAGTCGAGGTGGCGCAGGTCGTCGCCGGGAGCGTATTGGCGGTATTCGGTGAACTCGGCGGAAAAGCCGGTGAACGGACTGCGGTGGAGGCCGGCGCGGACGCCTTCCATGACGAGGCGCGTGCGGAGTTCGAGGTCGCGGATGGCGAGGAGGGCGGCGGGATCGAGGGACGGGGTTGGGCGTGGGGTGTAGGAAGTGGATGCGCGCGAGGAGGGGGCGGGCGGGGCGAAGGCAGTCGGGGATGGTGAGTGACTGCGGGGCATGGTGGGTGGAGCGGAGCGGCGCGTTGGGGACAACGCGCCCTACCTTTCGGTGGTGAGGAGTTTTTCGATGACGTGCTCGACGTCGACGCCGTCGGCCTCGGCGCGGTAGTTGAGGAGTATCCGGTGTCTCAATACGGGCGCGGCGAGGGCGCGGATGTCGTCGATCGTGGCGTGGGTGCGGCCCTGCCAAAGCGCGCGGGCTTTGGCACCGATGACGAGGGCCTGAGCGGCGCGGGTGCCGGCGCCCCAGTTGACCCAGTTGTTGACGAAGGCGGGCGCGTTTTCGGTGCCGGGACGCGAGGCGGCGGAGAGGCGGACGGCGAACCGGACGACGTCTTCGGCGATGGGGACGTGGCGGACGAGCTTTTGGAAAGCGAGGATGTCTTCGCCGGTGAAGACGGGTTCGAGGGCGGGCGCGGAGCGGGAGGTGGTTTGCTGGACGACGACGACCTCGTCGGCTTCGGGGAGGTAGTCGATGAGGACGTTGAAGAGGAAGCGGTCGAGCTGGGCTTCGGGAAGCGGGTAGGTGCCCTCCATCTCGATCGGGTTTTGCGTGGCGAGCACGAAGAATGGCTCGGAGAGCGAGTGGCGGACGCCGGCCGCGGTGACCTGATGCTCCTGCATGGCCTCGAGGAGCGCGGCTTGGGTTTTCGGGGGCGTGCGGTTGATTTCGTCGGCGAGGACGAGGTTGGAGAAGATCGGGCCGCGGACGAAGGTGAGGCGGCGGCCTTCGGGCGTTTCGGTGAGGATTTCGGTGCCGGTGATATCGGCGGGCATCAGGTCGGGCGTGAACTGGATGCGCTGGAAGTGAAGGTGGAAGACCTGCGCGAGGGATTTGACGAGGAGGGTCTTGGCGAGACCGGGAGCGCCGGTGAGGAGGCAGTGGCCGCCGGCGAGCAGGGCGAAGAGGAGTTGTTCGACGACCTCACGCTGGCCGACGATGACTTTGGCGAGTTCGGCGGAAACGCGTTCGCGGCCGGATTGGAGGCGCTGGTAAGCGGCTTCGTCGGTGAGAGGTGGGGCGGTGTCGATCATGAGAGGGATGGAGGGGAATTGACCACAAAGACGCAGAGGCACGGAGAGGGTCAGTGGGTCATGGCGTAGAAGAGGATGTTAATGGCCATGGGGTAGGCCATTTTCTCGGCGAAGCGCTCGAAGTAGGTAGGGTCTTCGCCCTCGCGTTCCCAGCCGTCGCCGAGATCGGTGTTGTGGCAGATGATGGCCATCATGCGGCCCTTGTCGTCGAAGAGGGCGCGGTAGTGGACCTCCTGCGTGCCGCCGTAGCCGTCGCGTTCGTAGGTTTGGCCGGTGGCGAGGAATTGGTGGATGCTGGGCATCTGCGGTTTTTCTTTGAGATCGAACACGCAGTGGAAGATCGGGTGCTCGATGGGGAGCTCGACGGGCTCGCGGTCAGGGAAGACGCGTTTGATCTCGTAGTAAAAGTTGTCCCATTCGTCGTCGCCCCAGAAGTCGTCGACCATGAGGAAGCCGCCGTTGAGAAGGTAGTTTCGGAGGGCGACGACCTCGTCTTCGGAGAACTGTAGGCCGCCGGGCTCGATCATGTAGACGAAGGGATACTTCGCGAGTTCGGCGGCGGTGATGTCGATGAAGGTCGGTTCGGGGTTGACCTTCAGGCTCGTCATCTGCTGGAGGCGGAAGGAGAGGTTGAGATCGGCTTCGGGGGCGTCGGTGGCCCAGCGGCCGCGTCCGCCCCAACCGCCCCAGCCGCGGCCGTAGCTCGAGTAGCGGAGGCGGGCGAAGGAGAAAACGTCGTGCGGGAATTTGGGATCGATTTCCCAGTTGGGGACGTCGCCACGATCGGTGAGCGGGGCGCGGCGACCGCCGAAGCCGCCGAAGCCGCCGAAACCGCGGAATTGAGCGAAGGCTTCGGCGGTAAAGAGCAGCGTCGCGAGGAACGCGAAAAGGATCGGGCGGGCGTTCATGGCGTGGCGGGTGGCAGCGTGGCGAGCAGGTCGTAGGCGGCGCGGAAACGGGGGGCGTCTTCGAGAGCTTGGAGAACGTGGCGGCGGGCGGCGGCGGGATCGGTGGACGCGAGGTGTTGGGCGACGCGGAAGTGAAGGGAGGCGAAGTCGGGTGGGTCGAGGCGGAGGAGGACGCGGCCGGCTTGGGCGGCGGCGGTGGCGTTGCCGGTGCGCTCGTGGGCGTCGAGCAGCGTGCGCCACGGCGTGGGCGAGAGCGGATTGATAGCGAGCCAGGCATCGGCCCAGCGGGCGGCGGCGGACCAGTCGTGGGCGGATTTGGCGAGGTCGAGGAGGCGGGTGACGGACGCGAGGGCGTCGGCCTCGTGCGTGGCGATCGTGGTGAGGGCGTCGCGTTCGGAGGCGGTGTCGTTAAGCGCGGCGGCGGCGCGAGCGAGAAGCGAGTGGAAGTTGTCGGGGCCGGGAAGGTAGAGGTTGGCATCGGCGAGCGGTTGGAGTTTTTCGCGGACGGTTGGCCAATCTTCCGCTTCGGCGGCTTCGCGCGCGGCGCGGAGGAGATCGTGGACGTTGGGAGCGGTGCGGAGGCCGGGAATGTTTTGGACGATGAGATTGGTGAGGCCGGCGGAGTCGCGGCGGAAATCGAGGCCGCGGCCGAAGGCGAGGGCGGTTTCGCGGGCGAAGGCGGCGAAGTCGCGATCGAGGGTGTCGAGCGGGGCGAAGTGGCGGGCGAAGGCGGTGTTGATTTCGAGGCCGTCGGCGAGGCTGCGGAGGAGCGTGCGGAGCTTTTCGAAGCCGAAGCGTTCGACGAGGAATTCGACGACGAGGTAGGATTGGAAGTAGGCGAACTGGGTGTCGCGACCGTCTTCGGCTTCGAGGAAGGCGGCGCTCATGCGGCTGATCGGCTGGGTTTTTCCCTCGAGGATGCGGTCGCGGTAGTTGAGCGACATGAGCTGGCCCCAGGCGGGATTTTGCTGGCGCTCTTCGAAGACGGAGATGCCCTCGCTGAGCCAGCGCGGCATGCGATTGCGGGTCATCGTGAGGGTGATGACGTGGGTGAACTCGTGCCAGAGGACGGCTTCCCAGTTGGCGTGGGCGGACGCGGGGCTGTTGATGGTGAAGACGGGGCCGAAGCAGACGCCGAGGAAGCCGCCGATGTCGGGCATGCCGAAGGTGCGGACGGCGAAGTCTTTCGGGTCGTCGTAGATCTCGACGATCGCGGGGGCGTCGAGTTGGAGACCGTAGCGTTCGGTGAGATGGGTGTGGGCGCGTTCGAGGAGCGCGAGGGCGCGATCACCGTAAATGGGCGCTTCCGTAGCGGACATTCGGATACGGAAGTGCGGGCTGGTGAGGACGGTGAATTTTTCGAGCTGATCGTGGAGCGTGGTGAGGTTGTAGGCCTCGACGTTGTAGGCGTCGGCCTCGTGCGCGGAGGCGGCGAGTTGCCAGCCTTCGTCTTCGCGGCCGAGGCGAAGGAGATCCTGGGCGAGTTGGACGCGGGCGGGCGTGAAAGACGGATCGAGGGTGAGCGCGAGGCGCTGGGCGGCGGCGCCGTCGGCGAACTGGTATTGTTGGGAAAGTTTGCGGCCGATGAGGTGATCGACGCGGGGATTGTTGGACCACGTGGCGAGGGCGGCGGAGCGATGCTGGGCGGCGCCGATGGGATCGCGCGCGACGTGAGCGATGACGGCCCGGAGGGCGTGGGCCTCGGGGGTGTGAGGATTTACGGCGAGGGCGAGGTTGAGATGGACGGTGGCGAGATCGCGGCGTTCGGCGTCGATGAAATGTTCGGCGAGGAGGAGGTGCGAAGGGACGTGACGCGGGTTGATTTCGAGGGCGCGCTGGGCGTGGGCGACGAGTTGTTTGCGGTCGCCGGTTTGGAAGGACGCGGCGAGGCCCCAGAGGAGATCGGGATCGTCGGGAGCGACGTCGAGACCGGACGTGAACGTGCGCGAGGCGAGGGCGAAGTCGCGTTTTTCGAGGGCGAGCCGACCGGAAACGAGGAAGGCGTCGCGGGACGGCGGCTGCGCGCGCTGGGCGGGGCGGAGAAAATTTTCGAGGGCGAGGCGGGGATCGAGGCCGGCGAGAAGACTGGCTTCGCCCATGACGGCTTGGAATTCGGAGGAGCGAACGTAGTCGGTGCCGCGGCTCATCGCGGCGAAGTTCATGGCGCGGACGACCTCGCGGACGTTGATCGTGGCGGCGTCGGTGTTGCCGGTGTGAAGTGCGGCTTCGCGCGAAAGGAGACGGAGGTGGAGATTGAAGAGGACGGAGGCGCCGAGTTCGTCGAGGCGTTCGGCGGCTTCCTGATAGCGGCCGAGGGCGAGAAGGGCGCGGGCTTCGAGTTCGCGCCAAGCTTCGTTTTCTTCCCGATCTTCGGAGGAAATTTCGCGGGCGGCATCGATGACCTCTTCGTAGTTGCCGACGCGAAGGTCGGCGCGGGCTTCATCGATCGTGGCGGCGCGGAGCGAAGTCGAAGCGGTGAACGCCAGCAGTGTGAAACCGAGCAGCACTGCGAGACGCGAAGAGAGACAAGCCGGGGTCGATACGGCCATGCCGAAAACGGATAACAAGTTCCGCGCCGGGGGCCATGGTGACGTGAAGATTTTAGCGTAAAAGTTCGTGCACCTTTTCCGCGGTCGGCGCGTCGCGCTCTGTCCGATCAATACGGGGCGCACGACGCGCCGGAGGGTCGGTGGATCGGCGCGTTACAAGCGGAAGTGTTTGCGAATGTCGGCGAGGACTTTTTGGGGGCCGAGATAGTTGCCGTGGGCGTCGAAGGATTTGGAGAGCACGCGTCCCTGACGATCGATGAAGACGAGGTTGGGAATGCCGGATTCGCGGTAGACCGACAGCGGATGGTCGCGGCGCGTGTCGCTGTAGCGGAGGGCGGCCCAAGGCATGTTGGCGTCGAGCATGTAGCGTTTCATGGAGCGCTCGTCGCGATCGGCGCTGACGAAAACGATTTCGAATTCGGGATGACGGGCTTTGATTTCGTGATAGGCGGCGACGAGTTGCGGCGTGAATCGGCGGCAGGGGCCGCACCAACTGGCGGAGTAATAGACTGCGATCGCGTCGGTGCCGGTGAGATGATCGAGGGCGAGCGTGTCGACCATGCCGTCGCGAACACCGACGAGTTTGCCGTAGAGGGCGTCGGCCAGAGGGGAGGGTTCGGATTTGGCCGGAGCGGACGTGCGTTGAACGGTCGTGGAGGCGGGGGTGGGCGCAGGCTCGGGAGGAAGGGCACCGGTGAGAATCGCGATGCGCTCGCGGTCGGCGGGGGTGAGTTGTGCGAGCGGGAAAATGAGGCGGCGACCGTCGGCCTTGCGGAAGGAGACGTAGCCGTTTTTGGCGGAAAGCAGCTCGGCCTGCATCGGAGAACCGTCGGGGGCGGTCCAGGATTCGAAGGCGGCGGGGAGCGAGGACGAAAACAGCGTAAGGACTAGGAAGGTGCGGCGAAAGAAGGACATGAGCTGAAGGGGACGAAGGCTAGACCGCAGGACCGGGGAAACGTTCAACGCCGCGAGTGTGGCGGACGATGGCCCGAAGGCGAGTCATCGAAGGCCGCACGATGTGGGCGTGCGGCGTTGCCTGCGGGTGAAATCGCGTTAAGAGAGTCCCCGTGAATACAAAAGCGGCAGCCAGGGCAGTGGTGAGTCGGCGGTTCGCGGCGCCGGCGGGACGGCTTTACGAAGCGTGGCTCAAGCCCGAGCTGATCGAACGATGGATGTTCGGGCCGGCGGTGCGGGACGAGGAGATCGTGCACCTCGCGGTGGATCCGCGCGAAGGAGGAGCGTTTTCCTTCATGGTGGAGCGGAACGACGAGATGATCGAGCACATCGGAAAATACCTCGAAATGAAGCGGCCGACGCGGCTCGTGTTCACGTGGATGATCGCGGGCGCGGAGATGGGATCGCGGGTGTTGCTGGATTTCGCCGAGGAAGGCGAGACGTGCACGTTGACGCTCACGCACGAGCTTCATCCCACGTGGGCCGAGCACGTCGGAAAAATGGAAGGCTCGTGGGCGAAGCTGTTGGGCGGGTTGGCGACGGTCGTGGAGTCGGGGCGGGCGTGAATGTTGGTTTACGCGGTCCGGAAGGACTGCAGCCGCTGGCGAACCGACGCGATGTGGCTGCGCAGCCAGTAGAAACGATCGCCGAAGGAGGCGGGGATTTTGAGGTGGTTGACCGTGGCTTCGATCTCGTCGATGCGCTCGAGGAGTTCCTGGGCGCGGGCGGGGCTGACGGGGCCGAAGGTTTCGCGTTCGACGTGCAGAAGTGGACGGTAGCAGCGATAGAAGCGGAGAAGGATGCTCAAGCGATAGGCGAAAGGAAGAAAGCGGATCGCCGGAATCAGCACGAGAATCAGGGGCACGACGACGAAGAGCAGGCGGTTGAGGAGGCTCGCGAGCCAGAAGTTGTGAACGGTGCGGTAGAGGAAGGTTTTGCCGGATTTGTAGTAGCGGAGCGCGTCTTCGCTGAGGGGGATGTCCTGTTCGAGCGGAGCGGGAAACTCGCCGCGTTTCTGGAGGAGGTTGGCGGGACCATGGACCTCCTTGGCCACGCCGAGGAGGAGATCGGAAAGGGCGGAGTTGAGGCCCTTGCGCGCAACCAATTCGACGGTGGGGCCGATGAGCACGACATCTTGGGCGGGGAGATTCGCGCCGAAGTCGAATGAGCCTTGGGGCAGGATGATCTTGTTCAGGTAATCGCGGCGGCGGATGTAGGCGTCGGCTTGCGCGAAGCTGAAGAGGTGAATGTCGGGAGCGCGCACGAGGCTTCGCAGGGTCTGGAGCGAAGACGAGTCGCCCATGAAAAAAGCGGCATCGAGTTCGCCGGCGAGGAGGGCGGCGGCGGCGGGTCCGGCTTCGAGATCGACGAACGTCGTGGGGGCTCCGGAAATACCGTTCGCCTGCAGGAGGGTGGTGGCGAGCGCTCGTGTGCCGCTGCCGAGTGCGCCCACGGCGATGCGGCCGCCGGCGAGTTCCGAGAGACGGGTGATCCGCTCGGGATGGCGGTAGAACACCATCAAGGGTTGGTAAGCGACGCTGCCCAGCGAGACGAGGCGGGTGCGACTCTCCTCGTCGGCAAGTCCGCCGGGGACGAAACCGAGGTCGACCTGCGTATCCGGATTTTGGAGTCGTTGAAGGTTTTCGAGCGCGCCGGCGGACGGCAGAATCTCAAGCGTGACGCCGTGGGAGGCGAGGCGTTGTTGATACTCCCGGGCCCAGCGTTGGAACGAGCTGCCCTCCGGGCCGGTGGTGAGAACGATGCGATCGGGCGGCGCGGAGCGGAGGATCCACACGAAGGTGGAGGCGGCGATCGCGGCGATGACCAGGGCGATGGCGGTGGCGAAGCCGGGGCTGAAGCCGAAGGTTTCGATGAGCGCGTTGACGAGAGGGAAACGTCGTTTGGCCGGAACGATTGCCATCGATGTCGCGAGAACTGGGCTTGGCTATGGGTTACGGTGCCGGGAGAGCGGGGAGCTCACATGCCCGACAATGGGACGTGCCGCCTTTCGCTACCATTCCGGCGGGAAACACCGATCGAGGTTCGACGGTGCCGTGACCGGAAGCGGCATGACGCGGACGTGAGTTCGGGCGGGGCTTTAGCTGCCGGGCTTTTGGACGGGAATTTTCGCGAGCCAGTCGGGCACGGCATCGGCCGGGTAGGTGGGGAAACTGAGCTCGAGCAGGGAGACCGCAGGGATGTCGAAGCGGGCGGAGCCGGCGCTGCGATCGACGAGCATGGCCACGGCGACGGGGATGCCGCCGGCTTTGCGCACGATGTCGAGGCATTCGACGACACGTCCGCCGCGCGTGACGACATCTTCGGCGATGAGCACGCGTTCGCCGGGGGCGATGACGAAGCCGCGGCGCATGACGAGCGTGTTGTTTTCCTTTTCGGCAAAAATGTAGCGGGCGCGGGCCTGACGGGCGAGTTCCTGGCCGATGACGAGGCCGCCCATGGCGGGAGCGAGAACGGTGGTGAAGGAATGGCGTTGAAGCTTGGCGAGGAGAAGCTGGGCGAGGCGTTCGACGGCATCGAGACGCTGGCAGACCTGCGCGCATTGGAAGTAATGGCCGCTATGCAGACCGGACCGGAGGATGAAGTGTCCCTCTTGGAGCGCGCGGGTGCGGACGAAGATGTCGAGTATCTCTTTCTGGACTGGATCCATGGCGACGACGCTGCCGCGCGGGACCGAAAAAACAAAATCATTTTGCGTGGCGCGCGGCGGGCTTCTAATTTTTGCAGGCCGTGCTGAATGTCGTGCCATTGGAGGACGAACTCGGCGATGTCCTGGAAAAGGCCATGCGTCATGCGGGGCTCAACGAAGATGCGTTGGGACGCCGGGCCGATGTGGCGCCGAATCGCATCCGGGACGCGATCAACTATCGGCCGGAGCTTTCGACGGACGAACTACGGCGACTGGCGGCGGTGCTGGGGTTGAATGAGGTGGGGTTGTGCGCATTGGGCTGCGGGCGTTATCCGTTGCCGCCGCCGGCGATACTGCCCTTTGCGCTGTATCCGCTGCGCATGCGTCATGGGATCGGGGTGGCGAACGCCTATTTGGTGGCGGAACGCGGGGCGACGCGGGGGGTGTTGTTCGATACGGGGCCCGGCATCGAGAGTTTGGAGGCGGTGTGGCCGCCGGAGATCCGGGGAGTGGACGCGGTGTTTCTAACCCACGCCGAAGGCGAGCACACGGGGGCGCTGTGCGAGGTGGTGGAACGTTTCGGGATCCGCGAAGCGTATTGCCCGCGGGGTGCGAAGGTTCCGTGCGGGGAAGCCGTGAACGAGGGCGAGCGGAAGCACTATGGGGAGCTGGTCGTGACGGCGTTCAGCACACCGGGACATACCCCTGCGCATAATTGCTATCTGGTCGAAGCGGGGAATCGAAGTCGGGGGGCAGGGTTGTTGATTTCGGGAGACTTGTGTTTTGCGGGATCGGTCGGCGGCGCGCAGTTCTGCCGGAAGCAACTCGCGGCGAATCTGAGGCGCATGCTGCAGGCGGTCCCGCCGGAAACCGTGATTGCGCCCGGGCATGGTCCGCTGACCACGGTGCAGAATGAGCTGCGCTACAATCCCTTCGTCCTGTAGGCGAGGGTCGCGGTGATGGTCGGGGCGGTGAGATTCGAACTCTCTGAGGGAGAATCACAACGCAGCGAACGGCAGGACGTTAACCAGTAACGTCTAACCGTATCGCACAAATGAACTCACAGGAAAATGTGTCGCCCGTCGCGGCGTTCCATCGCGACATGCTCAAAATCAACGCCGGCCTCCACGTGCTCCGGCAACGCTTCACGAAGCACACGCCGGATGATTTCGATTGGTGGTTTACCTTCGATAATAGCGAAGTCATCGCGGGCTGGTCGTGGAAAGGTGACGACCGCCGTCGTTATCAGCGGGATATTCGTTCCGTCACCTTGACCGAGTTGATGGAGCGGTGGGGCGCCGTTGACTGGTGTTGGGAGCGTGAATGCGCCCGCTCACTGACGAACGAATCTAAAGCGGCGGCCGTATGAGAACGACGTGCGCTCAGGTAGCGAGGCGAGGTTTGAGCCGGCGCGGAGTTCTCCCGCGACGAGGCGAAGCCTCGCATGGTTTGAGGGGGCTGGAGCGGGCGGGCGGGCGCGCCGAGCGCTTCGGAAGAGGGCTCCGAACATTCGATACCAACCCCCTTAAAGCGGATTGGCGGGCGGTGCGCGCTTTATGGAAGCGACCGATCCGCGGGACGGGCTTCGAACGGTTGTGCGGCGAGCGTTGCCGGGATGCGGCCCGCGTCAGCGGGCCGCTACCGGCGCGCCGCCGCCTTTCCTTGTTTATTCTCGATGTAACTGACGGGGCATACACACGCGATACACACGGGATGCACACACGATGAAGAAGAGGGTGAATATCAGTATCGGTGTGGAGTTACATGCCCGCGCGCTGCAGTTTGCACGCTCCAAGGAGATGGATTTTTCCGAATTGGTCTCCTCGCTCCTGCGGGAGATGGTCGACAGCCAGGTCACGACCGCAACACAGGCGAAACCAACGGCAGCGAAACCATTGTCTGCAACATCACTGGAGCCGGAGACCATTCACCCCGTGCCGGACTTCCTCCGGCGTTTGGCCGATGGGGAGAAACCCAGTCGCAATCGCCCGTGCCCGTGCGGTTCAGGGGAAAAATACAAGCATTGTTGCGCCGAGGTGTATCCATACGTCTGGAAAACTCCCAAAAAGTCTTGTAATGTCTCAGAAGGTCCCATTGAGACTTTTGACGAAGATGAAAATGAAGAATCCTCAAGGTGGTGATGTAGATCCGGACAAGCTTCTGGCTGAAGCCGAAGCTATTCCGTCGAAAGTGAAACTGGCTGACTATTGGCAGACGGTTACCGTCCTTCGAGAGAAGGATTTCAGTTGGCGGGAGATTGCCGAGTGGCTGACGGAGCGCGGCGTTCCCGTGCATTACAAGCAACTGGAGCGATATCACAAACGCCTCGAAGCGCTGGGAGAGGGCGAGGAGGAGGAGGAGGCCTGATATGGAGCACGCAATTTCAAGCGAAGTGCCGCGTTTGCTGACGCTTCAACAAGCCGCTGAACATTTGGCGGTTTCCAAGCGCAGTCTTGAACGTGAGATTCAGCGGGGGCGGTTTCCTCGTCCCCTAAAGATAGGGAGAGCCACACGCGTCGAACTCTCTGCAGTTCTTCGCTACGTCGAAAGCCTTCGGTCTCCTGGATCAGTGATTCGGTGATCTGTTTTCTTTTCCAGCCTTCTCGGGGAGGGAAGCGGTCTCGCCTTTGGTCAGCGCGAGTCCGGCTCGATGATTGGCTGGCACCGCGAACTTTTCCTCTCGGTGTATCGGATAAGCGTGTCGCACAACAGAAGCTGACGGAGTTAGTGCGTCAGCTCGAGCGCGAGGCGGCGGGGATTTCGATTCCACGTGTGCAACGAGAAGGGCTTCAAAGGCCACTCTCTGAACACGTGGGCGCATTCTTAGCTGATTTGAAGGGTAGGGGGCGGGCGCATGGCACGGTGAAGCGTTATCGCACGCTTTTACGCGTTCTCTTCACACGTTGCGGCTGGCGGACGTTGCGGGATGTGGATGCTGCGAGTTTTTCAACGTGGCGTGCAGCGAGCGGGCTTGGGGCCAAGCATCTCAATGATATGCTCGGTGCTGCATCGACGCTTTTTACGTGGCTGGAGAGGCGTGGGATTATCGCTCTGAATCCGCTCCGGCATGTTGAGAAGGTGAAGAATGACCAGGCGGGGACATTCCGCCGGGCGCTATCTGCCGATGAGGTTGCGCGGTTGTTGGCCGTAGCTCCTCCGTCGCGTGCGTGGGTGTATTTGGTAATTTTATACACGGGCCTGCGGAGGCATGAGCTGAACAAGCTCACTTGGGGGCATTTCCACTTGGATGCTCCGCAACCCTTCGTCGAACTCCCAGCGAACATCACGAAAAATCGAAAGAGCGATCGCTTGCCGTTGCGCGCTGAGGTGGTGAACGCCCTACGCGGGCAGATGCCTCGCAATTCGATGCCATTTGAGTGGGTGTTTCGTGGAAAGGTGCCGATGCCCGCGAAGCTGCGAAAAGACCTCGGCGCGGCCGGGATTCCTGTGGTCGATGAGCGCGGGCGTCGAGTAGACGTGCACGCGCTGCGAACGACATTCGGCACGATGCTTTCGGTTGCTGGGGTGCCCCCTCGTGTGGCGATGGAGCTGATGCGCCATAGCGACCTCAAATTGACGATGAGAATTTACACGGACGCGGCACAGCTCCCATTGGCGGCTGATGTGCAGCGTCTGCCGTCATTTGGCATCGGTTCACAACCGGTTCACGACGCACAAAGAGACGCACAAATAAGCGCACAAAAGCCGGTCGCGAGCTGTGTTCCGGAGTCGCATGCGGTCGTTTGCAGGGCCGAACTTGCAAATGCGCAAACTGCTGAAATAGTCCCATTTAGTCCTGCTGAGACGTCGCCAGTCGCAACTGGCGCTGGCCTGAAAATGGTCGGGGCGGTGAGATTCGAACTCACGACCTCTACGTCCCGAACGTAGCGCTCTACCAGGCTAAGCTACGCCCCGACATCTTCTCTCGATGCTTTCTGCTTCGAGGAAGGCGGAGAAAAAGCCACGGGCGAGGTGGCCGCAAACAAAATCTCGGAAAGATTCGTCTAAGCGCGAGCAAGCGGGGTAAGACACGAAGATTGGAAACAAAAAACCCAAGGCCATTGGGCCTTGGGTTGAAAGATGATCGATGCCGAACGGTGGCGTCAGGACCGTGAGGGCGGAGGAGCCGGAGCGCGAGTGAGCGAGCTTTCAGCAGCGCGACGCGCGATCATGTCGGTCATACGCTGAATCTCGAGCTCGGCATTGCGCTTGGCGATGCGGGCTTGTTCGACCTGCTTGGCGAACTCAAAGGCTTCGCGGTTGAGCTTTTCCTTCTCGGTGCGGAGACGGTTCAGTTCAACTTCCAAGGCCGAGATCTGCTTGGAGTAGGCTTCGGCCTTCGCGTTCATCTCGTCCGTCGCGTCCTTGATCTTCTTGTTCTCGGCCTCCCACTTGGCGAGGCGGTCGGCTTCTTTCTTGGCCTCGGCTTCGGCGCGCTCGCGGGCACGACGTTCAGCGTCTTCACGCGCTTTCGCCTCGATGGCGGCTTTGCGGTCGGCTTCTTCCTGCGCCTTCTTCGCGGCCTCGGCGGCGCGTTCGCGTTCCTTGATCTCGGCTTCCTTCACGTGGGCGAAGTAGAAGAACATGAAGATGGCCAGCATGCCGCCGACCGAGATGAGATAGATCCACTTTTTCATGCTGGGTAAATTATGAGTTCCGGCCCTTGGCTGCCGCGGCGGCTTCCGCCTCGGCACGCGCTTTGTCGGCTGCGGTAATCTTGTCCAAGACCTCGGTAAGGCTCTTCGTGTTGGCTTCGGCCTGCTTCACGTAGTCCTTCAGGAACTGCTGTTCGTCCTTCGCGAGCTGGAACTCCTTTTGGATCTCCTTGATGGCTTCCTGCTCGGCTTTGACTTCCTTCTCGAGGCGTTCGACCTGCTGGGCGAGCTTCTGCTGTTCGCGGTTGGCGCGGTCGCGCGCCTCGATGGCGAGTTCGCGCGCCTCGCGGTCGGCCTTGTCCTTGGCTTCCTTGGCGGCGCGTTCGGCTTTGCGACGCTCCTGGGCTTCGATGGCGTCCTTGATGGCGATCTCGCGGTCGCGGGCTTCCTTGGCGAGCTTCTCCTCCTTGGCTTTGCGGATCGCCGCCTTCTGCGCCGCTTCCTTCGCCGCGTATTCCGCGTCGAAGTTCCAATACATTGCCCCGAAGGCGATCAGGCCGATGAGGGGGACGAGGAAGTAAATGTAGGTTTTCTTCATGGAGAGGGGCTATTAGAGCGTTTTGGGCTCTTCGGCATCATCGGTTTCCGCGGGCTGGGCCGGCTGTTCGGCGGGGGCTTCTTTCTCGCGAAGGGCCTCTTCAATGGCCGTCTTCAGGCGGGGGAGTTGTTGGTCGTTTTTGGCGTCGGGGGAGGCGAGGGCCTTTTCGACGGCAGCGGCGGCTTCCTGCAGCTTGCCGAGTTCCCATGCCACATAGGCCATGAAGCCATTGACGGCGCCGGGTTTTTCCAAGCCGCCTTTTTCGATGGCTTGTTGAAGCGATTTGTAGGCGTCCTCGGCGCGATTCAGCGAGTAAGCGACTTGGGCAATCTGGTAGTCGAGCTGGCCGGACTTCGGGAATTTCTTCGAACCCTCCCGGAGGGCGTCGATGGCCTGAAGGGGGCGGTCGACCTGCTGGTAGGAGTAGGCGAGGAGTTCCCAGTTCTTCTGATCGTTTTCGATCGAGCCGTCGCGGAGGCCGGCGTGCAGAAGCTCGGTGGCGCGCCCGAACTGGCCGACGTTGAAGTAGATGCCCACGAGCGTATAGTTGTCCTTGGGCGTCTTCATGAAGCCAAGGGCCTGGGCCCGCTCGATGGCGAGGATGGCGCGGGTGTTGTATTCGCGAGCGGTCCGCGCGTCCAAGTTCTGCTGGTTGGCGAGGGTGAGATAGACGCCGGCGAGCTGGCTCCAGTAGTCCTTCTTGGCGGGATACTGTTTGACGAGGAGTTCGAGGATCTCGGCGAGCCTGTCGTAGTTATTGAGCGTCTGATTGATCGCCAGAAGGAGGATGTAGAACGTGTCCTTGGGGCGGGGCGTTAGGCGCAGCCCGCGCTGAACCTCCGCTTCGGCTTTCTTCAGGAGCTCCTTGTCGATGTTCTCCTGATCGAGCGCCGCCTGATTGTAGAGAAGCGAGGCGTGGAAGATGGCGGCTTCCTGGATGGAGGGGTCGTAGTCGGGCTTCTTGTTGCCGGCGAACCACCGCTGCAGATAGGATTGCGCCTTGGCGAAGGCCTGTTTCTGAACAGGGATGTTCTTCGTGCCGGTCGCTTCCTGATAGTGGATCTGCGCCAGATAATAGAGGATGTCTTGGACGGCGTTGGGCTGGAAATAGTTGAACTTGTCGTGGAGCCGGAGGGCCTGTTCCCACGGTCCGGGAACCTTTGCGTAATCGCCCTTCTGGAGGTAGATCTTGGCCTCGATGTCGGAGAGGAAGGCGAGGTCGTAGCTCTCGGGCTTCGCGCTCCCTTTGAGCGTTTGGATCAGAGCGAGCGAGCCGTCCCAATTCTTGGCGTCGACGAGGGGCTGGAGCTTTTGGAGCTCGGTCGCAATGCGTTCGTCGAGGTGATGGGCAGGTTGCTCGGCCGCAGGGAGGACGACAGGCGTCGCCAGCGCTGCGGCGAGCGCGCAGAAAAGAGCGCGGCGATAGCGACGGCCGCGCGGAGAGAGAGAGAAGACGGTCAGCATTATTCGGCGAGATTGAAGGCGATGGGCTGCTGCATGCGCGTGTTCACCGCGCGGCCGCCTTTTCGACCGGGTTTGAACTTCCATTTGCTCACCGCCTGAACGGCGGCGGTTTCAAATTCACGCTGGGAGGAGCGCACCGCGAAGGCGTTGCGAACGTCGCCGTTGGCGTCGACGATGAACTCGACGACGACTTCTCCAGTGATGCCGGCGCGGCGCATTTCGAAAGGATACTGCGGAGCGGGGGTGGAGCGGGGCTGCGGGCGTTGGTCGAGTTTCGAAATGTCGAAGATTTCGACGCCTTGCGCGAAGCCACCCGGACGACCCTGAGGAATGCTGATCACGCCCATGTTGGGCTTGAGGCCTTCGGGCGGGGGCGGCTGGACCTGCTGGACGAAAGAGTCGAGCTGAACGATCTGCGGAACGTCCTGCTGCATCGGGGGAGCGAACTCGACGGGAGCGGTTTGCTCCTGATCGGATTCCACGATCTCGGGTTCCTCGGGCTCGAGTTTGGGCATTTCCATCAACTCGATGGTGGGCTCGTCCTCAACGATCTGTTGAACGGGCTTGGACGTGTCGATCTCGCCGAGCCAGGCGATGCCGCCGTGGAACGCGATGGAAATAAGGATACCGATGATCAGATCGCGGCGCATGGTGTGTGTGTTCGCAGAGGTTTAGCGGCCGGTGCCGCGCACGCGGGTTTCAACGGAAACCTGCTGGATACCCGCTTTACGCACCTCGTCGAGGGCGAGGATGGTGGGGCCGAATTTGGCTTTGTCGTCGCCGGCGATCAGCACGCGGGGATTGGGCACCTGGGTTTTGTATTGCTGGAGGCGGGGTCCGATCTCCTGCAGGGTGATGAGCTCCTTGTTCCAGTAGCAGGAGCCTTGGTCGGAGACCTGGAGCGTGACGGTGTCTTCAAGGTCGGACTTGCTCGCAGGCGTGTTGGACGCGACGGGCAGGTTAACCGGCACCGACTGAATCTTGTTCAGCGAGAGGGTGAACAGAACGAACGTAGCCAAAAGGAAGAAGATAACGTCAATGAGAGGAATGATCTCAATGCGCGCCTTCTTCTTGGCTTCGTCTGTAACCTTGGGAACGGAACCTTGCGCCATGTCGGGAGAGGATTGCTAAAGCAGAAAAGGGGAGAGGCGGGCGGGCGTCGGATCAGCTCGCGCCGGGCGCCTTGAGGCGCGTTTCGATAAGGACTTTTTGGAAGCCCGCCTTGCGGACTTCGTCGAAGACGTAGATGGCCTGACTGAAGAAGGCGTTTTCGTCGCCATTGATCAGGATTTTTCCCTCCGGGTTGGAAGCTTTGTAGCTCCGCAACCGGGAGAGAAACTCATCCAACGTGACTGGATCCTTGTTCCAGCCGATCGTGCCTTCTTGCGTCACCGTGATTGTGACCGAGTCACTGGGATCACGGGTTTCACCGGTATCAGCCTGAGGCATCGAAACCCCGGAGAGACCTTCGGACTTGTTCAACGAGAGGGTGAACAAGACGAAGGTCGCGAGCAGAAAGAAGATCACATCGATCAGCGGAATGATTTCGATGCGGGCCTTCTTGGCGCCGCCTGGGCCTGTGCCACCTGATGATCCGGCCATGGGAAGTAAGGGCTAGAGGTGAAACGTTACAGACGCGCCTTTATTAGGCGGTGAACGATTCGGATTTCTTGACGAGAATTTCGAGCGCGTTGGAAGCGTCGGCCACTTCGTGCTTCGCTTCTTCCGTGCGCGCATTGAGGTAGTTGTAAGGAAGGAGGCCGCAGATGGCGATCGCGAGACCGCAGGCGGTCGCGATGAGCGCCTCGGCCACACCACCGGTGATCTGACCGGCGGCAGCGCTGATGTCGCCCGTCATGTTACCGAAGGTTTTCATCATGCCGGTGACCGTGCCGAGAAGACCGAGCAGCGGAGCGGCGGTGATGACGGTGTCGAGCGTGGCCATGCCCTGCTGGAAGCGGGCGAGCTCCTGGCCGGACGCGCGGATGAAAGCGTTGTGCATGGAATACTCCTTGTTCGAGAGGGAGTAGACCAGGATGCGGGCCACGAAATCCTTGCTCTGGCGGCCGACCGCGAGCGCGCCGTCGATGTCGCGCTTTTCGACGAGCTCGAGCATCTTCTCGACGACTTCGGGTTCACGATGGCTGTTTTCGCGAAGGATGAACAGCATGCGCTCGACGATCACCGTGATGCCGAGGAACGACACCAGGAGGATCGGCCACATGATCGGACCGCCGTGTTTGAAGAGTTCCATCGGGGTGGCATCACCAAGAAGGAACGCGAGGGGGAGGCTTTGGATGGTCATAGGATGAGAAAAGGATTGGGGTATCAGAGACGGCTATGATTAGACGCTCGGGGTAGTGAAATAGACGGGGTTGACCGCTGAAAGATTCAATTTCATATCCGCGAACTAGCAAGACGCAGGCCGGAACTTTGTTTTCTCTCGGCCGCTAATTACGCGGGGAAGGCTGGTTGGGATCAGCATGTCGCTGCTTCAAAAAATCTGGACGTAGCGTTGGGGAGCGCGAACTAGGCGTCATCGATTTCTGGGTGTCAACCCACTTTGTCTTGAAAAAAAATTATGCGTTAGTTTGCGCAAAAAACGCCGGCCGATGATGGCTGCGTGACACTTGCGTTTTCCGCTTAGGAGCGGTTCAGGGAACTCCGGATCTTAAAACTCCGCGAGGCGTTTTCGTGGCTGCCCGACTAGGACTCGAACCTAGACAAACGGAGTCAGAATCCGTTGTGCTACCATTACACCATCGGGCAAAAACACGCGGTCGGCGAGTGGCGGCAAGCTTCAGCCCAACTGGAGCCGGCGATGGGATTCGAACCCGCAACCGCCTGTTTACAAAACAGGTGCTCTACCGTTGAGCTACGCCGGCGCAAAGTAAACTGGCTGCGCCCGCCGACTTGGACTTGAAAACAACTTCCCGAACCTGCCTCCACGCCCGCATGCGAGAGCAAAAGCTGGTGGCTCCCCGGGGACTCGAACCCCGAACCTACTGATTAAGAGTCAGCTGCTCTACCATTGAGCTAGGAAGCCGATAAAGGGGCGGAAAAACTCACACAGCACCCGACGAAGTCAACTGTGATTTGCCCGTTTTAGCGAGTGTCGCGCACCTCCCTTCGTTTGCGCAGTAAGGGCGTCTCTTGGTGGCGGCCGTCCGCACGAGAGCGAAGCGCACGATCGATCCTTGCGAGCATTCTTGTCCAACGCCCGGACCCGGACGATCCCTTCAAGATTGCGGCGAGGGAGAAGGCGGCGGTGCTTGGAATCTCGATACGCCGATGCGCGGCGTGGCGCAGGCGTGTGCGCGCAAGGTATCCCATCCGCGGTGCGCGAAGGATGGACGCGCGAGGACATCGGTCAGCGGCACGAGGACGAACGCCCGCTCCCGCATGCGAGGGTGGGGCAACTGGAGGCGCGCGTCGTCGCGGGTTGCGCCTTCGAAGGCGAGCAGGTCGAGATCGAGGGTGCGCGGCCCCCAGCGCACGATGCGTTCGCGGCCGAACCTCTGTTCGATTCGCTGCAACGTCTCGAGGAGAGCTTCCGGTATGAGCGTGGTTTCTATTCCGGCGACGAGGTTGAGAAACCGCGGCTGGTCGACCATGCCGACGGGTTCCGTTTCGTAGAGCGGTGACGGCTCCACGACGAGGATTCCCTCCGCCGCGCGGAGCGACTCGAGGGCGCGGGTGAGCGTCGTCGCGCGATCGCCTAGATTCGAGCCGGCGGCGACCAGGGCCTGGCGGATTTCGGTGCCGGATTTCACGGCGCAGGTTGGCTGCCTCGTTCGCGTCGAATTCTGACGGCGACGCCGGCAAATTGAAAATCGACCGGAGGACGCGGCTTCAGGATTTCGACCGTCACCGCATGGACCGGCGGAAACGCGCGCAGCAGCTCGGCGGCGACGTTCTCGGCGAGGGTTTCGATGAGCTTGCGATGCGATCCTTCGATGATCTTTCGCACGACTTCCTGCACCGCGCAGTAATCGATCGTGCGGTCGAGGTGATCGGTGCGACCCGCCTCGGCGAGCGGCAGCTCCAGCTCCAAGGTCGCCGAGAAGTGCTGGCTCGTTTCGTGTTCGACCGGCAGCACGCCGTGGCGGGCGACGAAGTGGAGTTCGCGGAGGATGAGTTTGTCCATGCTCAGGAGGATTTGAAATCGAGTCCGGCCTTGATCGCGTCGGCCATGCGGGCGAAGCGAATCATTTCGCGCACATCGTGAACGCGGATCATCGCGGCTCCCTGCTGGATCGCCCACACGATCGTCGCGCCGCCGGCTTCCAGACGGTCGTCGACCGTCGTGCCGAGCACGGCGCCCAGCGTGGATTTACGCGACGTGCCGACCAGCACGGGAAAACCCAGACCGACGATGCGGCGGAGATCGCGCAGGACCGCGAGATTGTGAGAGACGTTTTTCGCGAAACCAAAACCCGGGTCGGTCCAAATTTGTCGGTCCTCCACACCGGCGGCGTGCGCGGCGGCGATGCTCATTTGAAGATCGTCCAGCACGTCGCTCATGAAATCGCCGTAGTCGCGATCGGGACGATTGTGCATCAGGATCAACGGGCACTTTCGGCGGGCGGCGACGAGTGCCATCGGTGTCGGTTCTGGTCGGGAAAGTGAGCGGCGCGTGCGGCGCTCGGAAGAGGAAAGACCGTGGAGCGCACCCCAGACGTCGTTAATGATGTCGGCGCCCGCGCCGATCGAGGCGTCGGCGACATCGGCTTTGTAGGTGTCGATGGAGAGCGGGACGTGCGGGAATGCCTGTCGCAGGGCTTCGATCGCGGGCAGCACGCGGGCGAGCTCCTGAGGCGCGTCGACGGGTTGTGATCCCGGACGGGTCGATTCGCCGCCGACGTCGAGCACGTCTGCTCCGGCTTCGAGCATGATGCCGGCGCGGTCGACGATCGCCTGCGTCGACCCCAACTGGCCGCCGTCGGAAAAAGAATCCGGGGTGACGTTGAGAATGCCCATGATCAGGGTGCGTCGCCCGATATCCGGGAGGGAACGACCATGGGGGCTTTGCCAGTAATGCATGGCGGCGATTGAGTGCGGCGCGTTCCTTGTTTCCAACCTAAACGGGCGGGTCGCAGATCAGAATCATCGTGACGCGACGCCGCGCTCGTTGAGATTGGGCGGCGTGAAGGCGGTCAACTACGACGATTGGCAGACGTGGCAGCGACAAGGCTGCACGTGGCTGCCTGCCGTCGCGGTTGACCCGGACGCCGAGCTGCCGGCTTCGTGGGAAGTATTTGCGACTGAGGAGGCTCCGTTTGCGCTGCTCGAAAGCGCGCAGTCGGGACGCTACACTTATATATGTAGTAGAGCGGAGCGGCTGGTGTGGGGGGAGGCCGATGGCGTGCGGGTGTTTTCCAGAAATGGGAAAGGCGAGCCGGAGGTGCGGCGCGGGTTGCCGTTGGAATTGCTGCGGCAGTTGATCGGGGAGCGTCGCGCGCCACGGCTGGCGGGGTGGCCGGCGATGACCGGCGGTTTCATTGGGCTTTTCGGCTACGATCTGGTGCAGACTTGGGAACGACTTGCTCGAACGGCGGCGCGCGATCTGCGGCTGCCGCTGTTTGCCGCGATCGAGCCGCGGGAATTGTTTATCTATGATCACGAGCGTCGTTGCCTGGGCGTCGTGGTTTGGTCAAAGCTCTCGTCGGGTTCGTCGCTTGAAGAGCAATTCGCGACGGCCCACGCGACGGCGAAGACGGCTCTGCAGAAGTGGGTCTCGCTGCGGAAGGACGGTGAGGCGGCGGGGGAAGCGGTGCGGGTCGACTTTGGGGAGCGCGCGGGACTCGTGTCTTCGTTTTCAGCGGAAGGGTTTCAGGCGGCGGCGCGGCGGATTCATGATTACATCGCGGCGGGCGACACGTATCAGGTAAATCTCTCGCGTCGCACGAGCCGGCCCACGGCGCTCTCGGCGGAAAGAATCTACGATGCGCTGAGGCGGGTGAACCCGTCGCCCTACATGGGGCTGTTCAAGTTGCGTGAGTTCGCGCTCGTGTGCGGTTCGCCGGAGCTGCTGGTGAAGCTCGAAGCGGGCGTGATCAGTTCGCGTCCGATTGCGGGAACGCGACCGCGCGGGACGTTCGCGGCGGACGATTCGCGTTTCTCGGCGGAGTTGCTGGCGAACGAGAAAGAGCGCGCGGAGCATTTGATGTTGGTCGATCTGATTCGGAACGATATCGGCCGCGTGGCCGAATTCGGGAGCGTGCGCGTGCCCGAGTTCATGGTGCTCGAGCGGTATTCGCACGTGATGCACATCGTTTCGCAGGTGGAAGGGCGGCTCGCGGCGGGACGCACGTGGGTGGATGTTTTCAAATCGATGTTTCCCGGCGGCACCATCACGGGGTGTCCGAAGATCCGCACGATGGAGATCATCGAGGAACTCGAGCCGGTGGGGCGGGGTTTCTACACCGGTTCGCTCGGTTGGATCAGCTATGCGGGCGAGATGGAGCTGAACATCGTGATCCGATCGATGTTGTTGCAGGATGGAGTCGCGCACGTGCAAGCGGGCGCCGGCGTGGTGGCGGACTCCAACCCGGAACGCGAACTCGACGAGTCGACGCGAAAGGCGCAGGCTCTCTGGGTCGCGCTCGAGCGAGCCGAGGCTGCGCGCGAAATCCCCTTTCCGGCCTGACCATGTCTGCTTCGGTTTATATCAACGGCGAACTCCTGCCCGCGGAGGACGCGCGTGTGGCGATCAACGATCGCGCAGTGCTTTTCGGACTCGGATTCTTCGAGACGTTTCGCACGAGCGGCGGGCGTCCGCATCACTGGGCGTTCAATCTCGCGCGCCTGCGGCGCGCGTGCGCCACGGCGGGTGTCGCGATTCCGGAAAACTTTCTCGCGCGCGATGCGGCGCGATTGTGCGACATCGTTCGGCAAATGCTCGCGGCGAACGGGATGAACGATGCGGTGTTTCGCTACACGCTCACCGGTGGCGCGGCGAGCGGGCAACCGGTGGAGATATTGTCGATGCGACCGCTGCCGGCGGAACCGTCGGCGCAGGGCGTCGAGCTTCGCGTGCTGCGAACGTTGCGCGACAATGGCGAGTGGCTGCCGCGACCGAAGAGCCTCAATTACGCGAATGCGTTGATGGGAGCGAACGAACTTGCGCGACGGTCGCGGGCGGATTCCGACGAAGGGCTGTTTCTGTCGCGAGAAGGAATGTGTGTCGTGGAAACAACGCGACAGAGTCTGGCCTGGGTGACGGATGGGGAGTTGCGCTTTCCTGATCCCGCTCTCGGGCCGGTCGAAGGAACGTGCCTCGCGTGGGTGTTGGCGACGGGGCTTCCCGCGCGCGCGGTGCGCGCGAACGTGGGGGAACTGCCGCGTGCGGACGCCGTGCTGGTGTTGAATGCGGTGCGAGGCATCACGCCGGTGCGGGCGGTTTGGGACGAGACCGATCGCGTTGAACTCGGTGTGTTTGCTTCGCACGCGCATCCGTTGGTGATTTCTCTGCGGCAGCAATGGCGCGAAGCGCTTGCGGCGACGGCGAGCGCCTAGAACGTTTCTCGACTCACACCATGGACTACGCCGCCGCGCGCGATTTTTTGCTGGGACTCAAACGCCGCGGCGTGGCGCTCGGGCTCGATCGGATGAGGCGTTTCGCGGAAATGCTGGGCAATCCGCAGGACGCGGTGCCGTGTATTCATATTTCGGGCACAAACGGGAAGGGCTCGGTCGCGGCGATGATCGAATCGATCCTGCGGACCGCGGGCTGGCGCACGGGACTTTATACCTCGCCGCACCTGGTTCGGCTCGGCGAGCGGATCCAGGCGGACCGGCGTCCGCTCGGCGAGGGCGAGATCGCGGCTTACGTGGCGGAAATGGAGCCGGTTGCGATGAGTGCGGATGAAGGACCGCCGAGCTACTTCGAGTTCATGACCGCGATGGCGTTTGTTCATTTCGCGCGTCAGAAATGTGACATCTCGTGTTTGGAAGTGGGGTTGGGGGGGCGGCTCGACGCGACCAATATCGTGATGCCGGAGGTGAGTGTCATCACGTCGATCGGCTTCGATCACTGCGATGTTTTGGGCGACACGCTCGAAGATATCGCCACGGAAAAAGCCGGGATCATTAAACCGGGGCGGCCGGTGGTGGTGGGACGTTTGCCCGCTGCGGCGCTGGCGACGATTGTGGACATCGCGCGATCGCGCGAGTCGCCGGTCTACCCGGTCACGGAAACGTTCGGTGAAAATGTCGAAGCTTATCCTTCGACGAATCTCTCAGGCGTTTATCAACGATGGAATGCGGCGACGGCGGTGCTCGCGGTGCGAGCGTTGTCCGAGCGATGGAAGATTCAACCTGACGCCATCGAGCAAGGTTTGAACGCCGTGCGCTGGCCGGCGCGTTGGCAGGAGTTCATCGTCGGACGGCGTCGTGTGATTGTGGATACTTCGCACAACTCGGAGGGAGCGGGTGTGCTCGAGGCAAATCTGCAAAATCTCGTGACGGCGACCGGCCGGGCCCCGGTGATCGTGGGCGGGGTGCTGGGGATTTCGCGGGCGAAGGCGTTGGTGGAGGTGTTTTGCCGGCATGCGCGCGAGGTGCATTTCGTCGTGCCGGCGCAGAGTAGGGCGTGTCGTTTCGAGGAGTTGCAGTCGATGGTGCCGGATTCTTATGCGGGGCGTGTGGTGCGCGGATCGATCGAACGGATTTTTCCCGCGCCGGATGTGTGCACGGTCGGCGAGCCGGGCGACACGGTCGTGGTTTCCGGCTCTGTGTATCTGGCGGGCGAGGCGCTCGCGCGCATCGAGCCCTCGCGCGGCCCGAGCGAAAGTCGGCTCCAGGATTTTTGATTGCGGGAGCGATCTTACGGGGCTGCGGGCGGAGTTATTTTACTCAACGGTCGCCATGATCTCGGCGCCGGGCAGGCACATGCAGGACGAGGTGATGCGGGTGTCGGAGTCGCGCCAGATGGTGTCGAATTGCGCGGCGATCTGGTCGGCTTCGTCGAGGCGGCCGCGCATGCGGAGGCTGTCGGCGAGACCGAAGAGCGACCACCCGTTGTTGGGGTGGCGTTGCAGGTCTTCGCGATAAACTTTCTCCGCTTCGGCGAAGCGGCCTGCCTGCATCAGCGAAGCGCCGAGCGCGTGACGGACGGGCAGGAACCAGGCAGGTGGTTCGATATAGCGCAGGGCGTCTTCGGCGCGGACGGCTTCGCGGAGGCGCGCGATGCCTTCGTCGATCTTGCCTTCACGATAGAGAATTTCGCCGTCCAGCATGGGACTGGTGACGGCGAGGATGGTGTGAACTTTGACAGGGCCGGCGCTCGTCGCGTCAGGAACGAGCGGCAGGGCGGCCAGGTAGTTTTGTTGTTCGGAGCGAGCGGAAGCGATTTCGCCTTTGGCGGCATAGGCGATGCCGCGGGCGGCGTGGCGGATCGCGCGGGCGAAGGGGAGGTGTTCCGGGTGTTCGGGGATCGCGAGGACATCGTCCCACCGGCCGAAGCGAAGGAGCACTTCGTAGGGCATGGCGATGTAGGCGTCCGTTGCGACGGCGAAGTCTTTGACGAAATCGGCGGGCAGGTCTTCGACCATCTGGCGAATCTGGTTCACGGCGAGTTCCTGGCGGCCGGTCATCATCGCGGCGTAGGCGAGCATGTGGCGGTTGTGCGCATTGTAGACGTGCAGTGGGCCCTGCGGCGGGCCGGCGCGTTCGCGGAAACGGCGCGACGCTTCGATCGCGTTTTGGTTGGCGGCGATCGCGTCGTGCCAGCGGCCGTTGCGAATATCGATGTGCGACGGCATGTGGACGTTGTGCGCGAGGCCGGGTTGGAGCTGGCGGAGGCGATCGGCGGCGGCGTTGGCGCGCTCGGGATATTTCGAGGCTTCGACGACGTGAATGTAGAGATGGTTCGCGAGCGGATGGTGGAGGTTGAGTTTGAAGGCCGCTTCGATCGCCGCGATCGCCTCCTCGGTGCCGGGCTGCGGTTGGCCGTCGGGGGTCCATTGATCCCAAGGGCGAAGCGTCATGAGCGATTCGGCGAAGAGCACGGCGATGTCGGCATCGTCGGGATGGGCGTGCCAGAGGTCGCGCATGGCGTCGGCGTAGGCACGATCGAGCGGCGAGCGGTCGTCGGGCCGGGGGTTCGCGTAACGGTGAGCGATCGCGGCGATGAGCGCTTGTTCGACGGGCGAGGATTTCGCGGCGTGCTGTTGGGCGAGTTGAAGAGCTTGCCAAGCTTGTTCGGCGGCGGACGGGGGAACGAAGGGGACGTTGATGTGGGGACCGAGCGCGAGGGCGACGCCCCAGTGGGCCATCGCGCATTCCGGGTCGATTTCGGCGGCCTGGCGGAAGGAGCGCACGGCGGCGCCGTGGTTGAAGCCGTGCAGCAGTGCGAAGCCTTGGTCGAAGTAGCGCTGGGCTTCGGCGGATTTTGTGGTGACCTTGCGCGAGTAGTTACCAAGACCGTCGTAAAGCGGTTCTTTGGTCGCAGCGTGGAGGCTGGAGAGGGCAAGCAGCGCGGCGGTGAGGCCGGCGAGGAGGTGTCGTTTCATATTTCGGCGGGGGTGAAAGGGCGCGTGATGAAGCCACTTTGCGCTTGGGGTTACGCGGGAAAGACCGAAGCTGAGTCGACCATTTCAGAATTCGTCATCCGCTGGAATCCGGAGGCGTGCGTTGTCGCTGGTCGGGCGGACGCCGATACGACGCGAAACGAGGCGAAGTTTACCCTTTACACCCTGGGCGCGCTTCTCTGTTTTCGACCGCTCTTCCCATGCAAAAGACGAAGAAGTCCATCGCCAAGCGCTTCAAGCTGACCGCCAAGGGCAAGCTTGTGCGCCGCACTCCCGGCTTCCGTCACTTGCTCGCCACGAAAAGCTCGAAGCAGAAGCGTCGGGCCACGCGTGACAAGCTGGTGGCTGAAGGTCACGCCGCGCCGCTCAAGCGTGCGCTGCCGTTCGGCCTCTAAGACGCCCGGATCCACCGAAATTTCGCTCGGCGGGTGAAAATCTAAAGCCGACCCGCCGGCGACTAACCTGATCAAAAGGAAAAACTAACATGGCTCGTGCAACCAACTCCCCCGCGTCGCGCAAGCGCCGCAAAAAAGTGCTGAAATACGCCAAGGGCTATTTCGGCAACAAATCGAAGCTGTTCCGCTATGCCAAAGAAGCGGTGCAGCACGCCTGGCAGTATGCCTACGCGCATCGCCGCAAGAAGAAGGGCGACTTTCGCTCGCTCTGGATCGTCCGTCTGAATGCCGCCTGCCGCAACGCCGGCATCAGCTACAGCCGGTTCATCGAGGGCCTCAAGGCCGCGAACATCACGCTCGACCGCAAGGTCTTGAGCGATCTCGCGATTCGCGACGAGGTGGCGTTTAACGCCCTGGTCAAGCAAGCCCAGGACGCGTTGAAGACCAAGGCCTCGGCGGCGAAGGCCTAAGTTCTGACAAACGCGAGCCCGGCAAAGGCTCGCCTCCCTGTCTCTTTCCGGAGGACGGGCCTCAACCGAGGCGCCGTCCTTCTTTTTTAATCACCACGAAACACACGAAATACACGAAAAACGCGGAGTTTCTTTTCGTGTATTTCGGGTGTTTCGTGGCTCCTCCTCCCCTCCATGCAAGATCAACTTTCCGCCCTCGTTGCCAAAGCGCAGACTGAACTCGCCGCGCTGAAAACGCGTCCCGAGTTCGAAGCCGCGAAGGCCCGCTACGTCGGTCCGAACGGCGAACTCACGGCGCTCATGAAGCAGATGGGCAGCGTGCCGAAGGAACAGCGGCCCGCGCTCGGCAAGCTCATCAACGAAACCAAGGGACGCGTCCAAGCGCTCCTCGACGACGCGCTTCGTGCCATCGAAGCGAACGAACTTCAGGCGCAACTCGGGCCCGCGGTCGATCCGACGCTGCCGTCGCCCGACATCGGTCCCGGCACCTATCATCCGCTTACGCTCGTGCGCGAGGAGATGTGCCGGATTCTGCGCAAGGTCGGCTTCACCGTCGCGGACGGCCCGGAGGTCGAAACCGAATACTACTGCTTCGACGCGCTCAACACGCCCGCCGATCACCCGGCGCGCGATGCGCAGGACACATTTTATTTTCCGGCGAATGCGCGTTTCGGAAATGTCTCGAAAAAGAATCCCGAGGAGAAATACCTTCTCCGCACGCACACGTCGTCGGTGCAAATCCGCACGATGTTGAAAGGCGAGCCCCCGATCCGCATCGTTTCGCCGGGGCGTGTTTATCGCCGCGACACGACGGACGCGACACACTCGGCGAACTTCCACCAGCTCGAGTGTCTCTACGTCGACAAGAACGTCACCGTGCGCGACCTGAAGGCGTTGCTCGATTACATCTTCGCGTCGCTGCTCGGGAAGGATACGAAGACGCGTTTCCGTCCGCACTACTTTGGCTACACCGAGCCGAGCTTCGAAGTGGATCTGAGCGCGAAGCACCTGCCGAAAGTGAAGAAGGAATGGATCGAGATCGGCGGCTGCGGAATGGTGGATCCGGTGGTGTTTTCCGACGTCGGTTACGATCCCGAAGTCTGGAGCGGTTATGCCTTCGGCATGGGCCTCGAACGGCTCGCGATGCTTCTCTACGGCATCGATGACATCCGTTACTTCTACCAAAACGACCTCCGCTTCCTGAAACAATTCGCCTGAGGTGAGTTGAACAGAAGGCAACGAAGGGAACGAAGAGATTAGGTATGCATCCGCTTTACGCCAAAGCTGACGCGATCAGTGGAGACGTGATCGGTGCGGCCATCGAGGTGCATCGCGACAAAGGCCCTGGCCTCATCGAATCTGTTCCCATCGGCCTTTTGATCAACTTCCACGAAGTCGTCCTGAAAAACGGCATCCATCGCCTCATCCTTCCCGGCGCCAACCAGCCGTAGTCTCTTCGTTTCCTTCGTTCTCTTCTGTTCAACTTATTCCTGTGAAAATTTCCCTCAACTGGCTCCGCGACTACGTCGAACTCACTGCTTCCACGGACGAGATCTGCCGTGCGATCACGTTCCTGGGTTTCGAGGTCGAGAACGTCATTTCCACCGGCGCGCCGAAGCTCGAGAACGTCGTCGTCGGCGAAATCCTCACGCGCGCGAAACATCCGAACGCCGACAAGCTTTCCGTCTGCACGGTGGACGTCGGCTCGGCCGGTGGCGTGAAGACGATCGTGTGCGGTGCGCCGAATTGCGACGCAGGCAATCGCGTGCCGGTCGCGCTTCCGGGCGCGGTGCTGCCGGGCAACTTCGTCATCAAACAATCGAAGATCCGCGGGCAGTCGTCCGACGGCATGATGTGCGCGCCGGACGAACTCGGACTCGGCGACGAGCACGCGGGACTGTTGATCCTCTCCGGTTCGCCCGCACTCGGCACGCCGATCAACGACGTGCTTCCGCCGGGCGACACGGTGTTCGATATTGAAATCACGCCGAATCGTCCCGACTGCCTCTCACATCTTGGCATCGCGCGCGAGCTCGCCGCGTGGTTCAAGCTGCCGCTGAAGTATCCGCAGGAAAAATTCCGCGGCGACGTATCCAATTTGCCCGCACGTCCGGAGCTGCTGCGCAATGTCAGCGTCACGGCGCCCGAGCTTTGCCCGCTTTACACGGCGCATGTGATCACGGGTGTGAAAATCGGTCCCTCGCCCGAGTGGATGCAGCGGCGGCTCGCAGCGGTCGGATTGCGTCCCATCAACAATGTGGTCGACGTCGGCAATTACGTGATGCTCGAGACTGGCCAGCCGTTGCATGCATTCGACGCGCGCAAGCTCGGCGGGAACGAGATCGTGGTTCGTCCGGCAAGCGAAGGTGAGAAGATCCTGACGCTCGACGGCAAGGAGCGCACGTTGAACTCGCGCATGCTCGTGATCGCCGATGCAGAGAAGCCGGTCGTCGTTGCCGGTATCATGGGCGGCGAGAACTCGGGCGTGAGTGACGACACGACGGATCTCGTGCTCGAATGCGCGATCTTCAAACGCCAGTCGGTGCGTGCGACTTCGCGCGCGCTCGGTTTGTCGTCGGATTCTTCGTATCGCTATGAGCGCGGCGTCGATCCGCATGGGACGTTGGAGGCGGCGTGGCGCGCGATTGATCTCATCATTGAAACGGCGGGCGGCCAGGTGGTCGGGCCGGCGTTCAAGATCGGCGGCGACGTGCCGTGGCAGCGCGAGATCGTCGTCACGCACGATTACATCACGGAAAAGCTCGGCTTCGATATTCCCGCCGCAGACATGCGCGCGGCGTTCGACTCGCTCGAGCTCACGGTCACGCGCGAGGAGCCGACGGAACGACGCGGCCCGGCTTGGACGGTGAGTATTCCGAGCTGGCGCGATGATCTCGATCGTCCGATCGATCTGGTCGAAGAAGTGCTGCGACTTTACGGGACGGAAAAGATTCCGGCGGCACTCGTGAGTTCGCCCGGTCTCGTGGGCGACGACGATCCGATCGTGCTCTTCAACCGGCGCGTGACGGATTATCTCGTCGGGCACGATTTCCACGAATGCGTGAACTACACGCTGCGTCCGGCGAAGGAGGTCGCGTTGTCCGTCGCGGCTCCGGCGGCGGCCGAGCTCGCGTTGGCAAATCCGTTTGTCGAAGATCAATCGCATCTGCGTCCGACGCTCGTATCGGGCTTGCTGGAGACGTTGAAACTCAATCAGGCGCGCGGCGTGGCGGTGTCGCGGTTGTGTGAAACGGGCCGGGTCTTCGTCGAGCGCAACGGCCAGACGGTCGAGTGCGCGGCGGTCGCGTTTGTGATCGCGGAGGATGCGGAGCGCCGCTGGAAACAGCGCGAAGCGGCGGATTTCTACACGGCGAAACATCACGTGACTTCGCTGGCGGCGATGGCGGGGATCGATCTCGCGCGTCAGCCGATTTCGCCGATCGCCGCGCCGAGCTTCGGCTGGCAGTCGGGGCATGCGGCGGGGGCGGGTGAGATGTTGGGCGGTTGGACGGCGCGTTTCGGGCTGGTCGATCTCGCGCTCGCGAAATCGCTCGGCATCGAAGGCAAAGTTTACGCGGGTTTCTTCGCGATTCTGCCGGAAAAGATCACGTCCGAGAGCGTGCGTCGTCGTTACAGCGACTTCAGTCTGTTTCCGGCGGCGTTGCGCGATCTGGCGCTGGTGGTCGATGCGGCGACGCCCGCGGACGACGTGCGCAAGCAGCTCACGAAAGTGGCGCGCGCGGCGGTCGGAAATGCGTTCGCGCTCGAGCGCGTCGCGGTCTTCGACGTTTACCAAGGCACGGGTTTACCGGAAGGGAAGAAGAGCGTCGCGTTTGCGCTCACATTCCGCGCGGCGGACCGGACGTTGACCGATGACGAGGTCAACGCGGCGTTTCAGAAGATCCAGGACGAGATCGTAAAGACGAACGGCTGGACCGTGCGGAAGTGATCGAGTGGGGCGGGTCTTACACCCGCCCTGCCGAAGGGGATCGCTCGAGCAACTGGAGCGCCACGGCGGAGGGCGTGTGGACAGGCACGGGCGGGACTTCGGCGATGGTCGCGGCGGCGAAGTCCTGCAATTTTTCGATCAACTGCTCCTTCAACACCACCCCGGCGCGCAGCAGGGGAACCTGATGCGTGCTCGTCGGCGGATACGGCGCGACGAGGACGTCGAACGGCCGGAGTTGTGCGGTGGATTTTTCCTGACGCGGGCACGGCTGCTCGAGGAAGGCGAAATTGAACTCCGCGTCACCGACGCGATAGCTGTGTCGCTGAAGCGCTTGGTCGCCGAGGGCGAGCGCGGCTTCGATGGGATCGATCGCCAGTGGCCGTGACGGTATGTGCACCTCGCAGCCCATCGCTCGGAGCACGGACGCGAGGGAGTCGCGGAGCGAGGACTGGAGTTTTTCGCAGTAGTCGCGCGGGCCGCGGCAGGAGGAAGCGGCGACGCGCGCCTGATCGAGCAGCGCTTTCGCGTCGGCGGGATTGGTTTCGATGAAGAGGTCGACCCAGGTGCCTTCTTTCGCGAGGAGCACCCCGGCCCAGGCGACGCTGTCGAGGTTGGGGGCAGAACGTAAAAGCCTTCGCGGCGCGTGTGCCTGTCCGGCGTGTCGCAGTGCGCCGGCGACGACGATGTCGAGTTGGTAGGGTTCGAGGAGCGCCATGCCGGTCCGTGGGGCGGCGGGTGTTTCGCTTTCGGCCGGGGACGTGTCGGGGCGCGGGGCTGCGGCCGGGAGCGGGTTGGAGCGAAGATTGTCCAACTCCGCGCGCAGCGCGTTCACCTGTTCGAGGATCTGAAGCTGGCGCTGGATGGAGCGCGTGGCGACGCGCAGCCGCGCCTGCATTTCTTGGATGTTGAAAGGTTTCGAAATGAAGTCGTCGGCACCGGCGTCGAGGGCGGCGGCGATGTCGGTTTTTTCCTTCCGCCCGCTCAGCATCAACAGGTAAGGCTGCACGGCGAACTTGTGCTGGCGGAGCTTGGTGCAGAGTTCCGGGCCGCTGATGTCGGGCATCATCCAGTCGATGATGGCGACGTGAGGCGCATCGGGCGCGGTCAACGCTTGGAAAGCACTATGACCGTCCTCGACGATCGACATCTCGTAGTTCGATTGCTTGAGGAAGGCGCCAAGCACTTTCCGGGCGACGACGTCATCATCGACGACCAGAACTTTCATGCGGCAGGGGTAGAGGTGATTGCCTGATCGGATGAACGCAGCATGACTTTAGCGGGACTTGGCGTGGAGGCCGCAATTTATCGGGGCGCAAGGCGCCTCCCTCAGGTCCGCGCGATTTTGCCGGTTGCCAAGGTTTCGCGCGGACGCACGCTCGGCCGTTCGACTGCCATGACTCAGCCTCCCGCTTTGAACATCGAGCACGTTGCGCAGCTTGCGCGAATCGCGCTCACGCCCGAGGAAAAGGACCGCTTTGCGCAACAACTGGGCGACGTGCTGCATCACATCGAGCAGTTGTCGAAAGTCGACGTGGGCGGCGTGGAGCCGACGGCGCATGCGTTTGCCGTGACGAACGTTTGGCGCGATGACGTGGCGAAGCCGGGACTGCCGGTGGAAGCCGCGTTGAGGAACGCGCCGGCGCAGCGCGAGAACATGATCGTGGTGCCGAAAGTCGTCGAATGAGGTTGTATTGAACAGAAGGCAACGAAGGGAACGAAGCACTGGAGACTGCAGAACATTTAAGAACTCTTCGTTCCCTTTGTTTCCTTCCGTAAAAACGTTTTTCTGAATGTCGTCGGAACTTTTCTATCGGCCCATCGCTGAACTCGCGTCAGCGCTCGAAGCAAAACAACTGTCCTCGATCGAACTCACGCGAGCCGTCATCGAGCGGACGAAGGCGGTGGAACCGCGCGTGCATGCGTTCAATTCGTTCGACGAGGGGGACGCGTTGAAACAGGCGGAGGCTTCCGATGCGCGGCGGGCGCGGGGCGAGGCGCGCGGGGTGCTCGACGGAATTCCGGTGGCGTTGAAAGACGTGATCGCGGTCGAAGGGCAGCCCTTGACGGCGTCGAGCAAGATGCTGGCGAATTTCGTTTCGCCTTACGATGCGACGGTCACGACGAAGCTGAAGAACGCGGGCGCGGTTTGTTGGGGCCGGTTGAACCTCGATGAATTCGCGATGGGATCGTCGACGGAGAATTCGGCGTTCGGGCCGACGGCGAATCCTTGGGACACCACGCGCGTGCCGGGCGGTTCGTCGGGCGGGAGCGCGGCGGCGTTGGCGGCGGGCGAGGCGATCGCGACGCTGGGCTCGGACACGGGCGGATCGATTCGGCAGCCGGCGGCGCTGTGCGGCGTGGTGGGATTGAAGCCAACGTATGGGCTGGTTTCGCGCTTTGGTTTGATCGCGTTTGCGTCGTCGCTCGACCAGATCGGTCCGTTTACGCGGACGGTGGAAGACGCGGCGATCGTGCTCGGTGCGATCGCGGGTCACGACGAGCGCGATTCGACCTCGTTCAAGGCGACGATTCCGGATTATCGCGCGGAACTGGTGACGCGGAAAGGGCCGTGGAAGCTGGGTATTCCGAAGGAATATTTCGGCGACGGCCTCGATCCGGAAGTCGGCGCGGCGGTGGAGCAGGCGATCGCGTTTTATCGCGCGCAAGGCTGCGAGATCAAAGAAGTGTCGCTGCCGCACACGCAGTATTGCCTGGATACGTATTACATCATCGCGACGGCGGAGGCGTCTTCGAATCTGGCGCGCTACGATGGAATTCGTTACGGGCATCGCTCGAGCGAGGCGAAGGATATCGTCGATCTGTATTTCAAGTCGCGCGCGGAAGGATTCGGCGCGGAGGTGAAGCGACGGATCATCCTCGGCACGTATGTGCTCTCGAGCGGGTATTACGATGCGTATTACGGCCGGGCGCAGAAAGTGCGGACGTTGATCCGGCAGGATTTTCTGAATGCCTACAAGGAAGTGGACGCGTTGCTCACGCCGACATCGCCGGTGCCGGCGTTCAAGCTCGGCGAAAAGAGCGACCCGCTCGCGATGTATCTGTGCGATATCTACACGATCGGCGTGAACCTCGCGGGACTGCCGGGCATCAGCGTGCCGTGTGGGTTCACGAAGGCGGGGTTGCCGATCGGGCTGCAGTTGATCGGGCAGCCGTTTGAGGAAGCGAACTTGCTCGCGATCGCCAATACCTACGAACGCGGACACGAATGGGCGAAGAAGCGTCCAAATCTTTGAAACCACGAAAGACACGAAACACACGAAAGATGCCGAGGCCCGTCATGGGTTTCGTGTATTTTGTGTGTTTCGAGGTTTCTCTCCCCTGAAATGAATTACGAAGCAGTCATTGGTCTCGAGGTGCACGTGCAGGTGAAGACGCGGTCGAAGATTTTTACTTCGGTCGGGGCGGGGTATGGGTTCGAGCCAAACACGTTGACCGATCCGGTGGTGCTGGCGCTGCCGGGCGTGTTGCCCGTCATGAACAAGGCGGCGCTCGACGCGATCATCAAGGCGGGGCTGCTGCTCGGGTGCGACATCGCGCCGGTGTGCAAGTGGGACCGGAAACAGTATTTTTATCCGGATTCGCCGAAGAATTATCAGATTTCCCAATACGATCAGCCGATCTGCCTCGGCGGCGCCGTGGAAATCGAATTGCCGGGGCCGTCGCGCAATGTGATGGGCGAGCACAAGAAGATCCCGCTGACGCGCATCCATCTCGAGGAGGACGTCGGCAAGTTGAATCACGGCGCGACGGACTCGCTCGTGGATTACAACCGCGCGGGCACGCCGCTGATGGAGATCGTATCCGAACCGGCATTACACACGGCGGAGGAGGCGTATGCATATCTGCAGTCGCTGCGGGCGACGATGATCTACGGCGGCATTTCCGACTGCGACATGGAGAAGGGACAGTTGCGCTGCGACGCGAACATTTCGATCCGGCCGGTCGGCGAGACGAAGCTGGGGACGAAGGTGGAGTTGAAGAATCTCAATTCGATCTCGTTCGTGCGCGACGGAATCGCGCACGAGATCAAGCGGCAGATCGCGGTGCTGGAGCGCGGCGGCACGATCGTGCAGGAGACGCGCGATTACGACGGGATGACGGGGACGTCGCAGTCGCTGCGCTCGAAGGAAATGGCGCACGACTATCGCTATTTCCCGGATCCGGATCTGATGCCGGTCGTGGTCGACGAAGAGTGGAAGAACCGGATTCGCGCGGAGTGCCCCGAGCTGCCGTTCGACAAGCAGCGGCGGTTTATCGACACGTATCAGCTTCCTTACACGTTGACCTCGGTGCTCGTGTGGGATCGTGAGCTGGCGGATTATTTCGAAGAGGCGGCGAAGTTGAGCGGGAAGCCGCAGGCGGCGGGAAACTGGATCGTGAATGATCTGTTGCGCGAAGTCGGAAATGCAAAATCGACGCTCGCCGACTCGAAGGTTCGGCCGGCGCATATCGCGGAGTTGGTGAAGCTGATCGACAGCGGCACGGTGCTGACGAATGCGGCGAAGGAGATCTTCGTGGAGATGTTTGCGTCGGGCGAGATGCCGGGGGTGATCGCGGACAAACGCGGGCTGAAGGCGACGCCGACCGATGCGGGCGAACTCGAGCAGTGGTGCCGCGATGCGATCGCGGGCAACGCGAAAGCCTTGGCGGAGTTCAAAGCCGGCAAGGACAGCGCGATCAACGCGTTTAAAGGGCCGGTGATGAAAGCCGCCAAAGGGAAGGCCAACCCGAAGTTGGTCGACGAGACGTTGCGCAAGATTTTGGCGGAAATTTAGCGCCAGCGAATTGGGGGAATGGCGGGGAGTTGCTAGCGCGTTGCGCGTAGCGCGGGGTGAGCGCGTGCGCTGGCGGAGCCGTGGAATGGCAATTTTACTGCGTCATGAGGCGTAGGCGGAGCGGCGTCCAAATAGCCGATTGTGAATAACAAATCCGAGAATCGCCGGGGAATAACTTGACGGTTGGGGGACAAAATGGGACATATTGCAGCACTTTGGGGCAGGAGGTTGCCCCGAGCTCATGGCGCAACCCGGCAAAAGTCTCTACACGGGCCTTTTCAGGCACACCCTCGACGACAAGTTTCGGCTCACGATTCCGTCGGCGTGGCGCTATGCGCACGGAGAAGACGATGTGTTTTTGGCGACGCCCCATCCCGATGGCTATGTGGCGGTTCTGCCGCCGGATGAGGTGGAGAAGCTGCGGGCGAAGATTGCGCAAGTGGCACTGAGCGATGGAGCTGGGCAGGATTTTGCGGCGCGGTTCTTTGCGCAGACGCAGCAGCTCTGGTTCGACAAGTCGGGCCGCATGGGTCTCGACGAGGCGCTGCGGGTGCACGCGGGCCTGACGAAGGACGCGGTGCTCGTCGGCTCGCTGACGAAGTTCAACATCTACTCGCCCGAGCGTTGGGCGAAGGTCGAAGCCCGGACGGCGGGCGAAAACTTCGGCGATATCATGCGCCGGATGGGGATTTAAAATGGGACGTTCGACGAAAACCAAAACGTCCTCTACCACGCGGAAGCCGGTGTCGTTCGCGGTCGAACGTGTTTTTCCGGCGGGGTCCGGCGTTCAACGCGGCGCGGAAGCGTCGGCGAGCCCGCGGGTTCGCGACAGCCTGGTGCTGAGGCTGGTCGCGAAGAAGAAAGCTGTCGTGCGCAAGGACGCGGATGAGCGCGTGCGTTGAGAACCTGTTGTGCGCCATGACTCCCGGTCATCAACCCGTGTTGCTGCGCGAGGTGCTGGAGCTGCTCGCGCCGCGGGCGGGCGGGCGGTATCTCGATTGCACGTTTGGCGGGGGCGGTCACACGCGGGCGATCCTGCGGGCGGGGGAAGGCGTGAGCGTGGTGGCGCTCGACCGCGATCCGGCGGCGCAGCCGCGGGCGGAGGCGTTGCGCGCCGAGTTCGGCGAACGATTTGAACTGATCGATCGCGACTTCGGCCGGCTGGCGGAGATCGCGCAGGAAGGTTTTGACGGGGTGTTGTTCGATCTGGGCGTTTCGTCGTTTCAACTCGACGAGGTGGAGCGCGGCTTTTCGTTCCGCCACGATGCTCCGGCGGACATGCGGATGGATCCGCGTGCGGGGGTGCCGGCGAGCCGGTGGCTGGAAACGGCGACGGAAGAGATGCTCGTGCGGGCGGTGCGCGATTTCGGCGAGGAGCAAAACTGGAGGCGCGTGGTGCGGGCGCTGATGGCGGCTCGCGGCACGGGGGCGTTGGGACGGACGGCTTCGTTGGCGGAGGTGATCGCGGGGGCGATTCCGGCGCGCGACCGGCATGCGTCGAAAATTCATCCGGCGACGCGGGCGTTTCAGGGCATCCGGATCGCGGTGAATGACGAGATCGGGGCGATCGAGCGCGCGCTTCCGGCGGCGTTTGCGAAACTCGCGGCGGGCGGGGTGATGTGCGCGATCAGCTTCCATTCGTTGGAAGATCGCCCGGTGAAGCAGTTTTTCCGGCGGATGTGCGGCCAGCCGGAGAACGCCAACGATGGGTTGCCGCAGGATCTGCGCGTGAAGCTGGCGGAGCCGCTGACGCGCAAGCCGGTCACGCCGGCGGAGGACGAGATCGCGGCGAATCCGCGCAGCCGGTCGGCGAAGTTGCGGGCGATGCGAAAGCTCTGAGCCGCGAAACCAGTTTTCCCCCAAACGAGATGAACTTCTCTTCCAACCACGGATTCGTGAACCAGCTCCTGGTCTATACGCTGGTGATGATCGGATTCAGCGGCTCGATCGGTCTCGGGACCGTCTGGATGCGTCACCAGATTTCGGTTACGGCAAATTCCAACAAGCAGCTCGATGCGCGCATCGCGATGGTCGAGCGGCACCTGGCGGAGACGATCACGGCGGCGGAATCCGAGCGCGACACGCGCGTGCTGCTCCGCCGCAACGCCGAGTGGAATCTCGGCCTCGTGGCTCCGACCCACGGCCAGATCGTCCGCCTCGGCGAGGATCCGGTCATGCGGCTCGCCGCGAAACGAAACGCCGGGCTGTTTGGCGACACGGCGCCGCAAACGGCCGCGGTCTATCTGCCGCTTGCGCGACGCTGAACGGACGCCATGTCACGCGGCTTCGCCTCCAACTACCGCCTTGTCCTCCTCGCGGTGGGCATCATCGCCTGCTTCGGCGGCGTGGGCGCGCGTCTCGTGCAATTGCACGTGATCGATCGCGAGGCGTTGGTGGCGGGGATTGAAAAGGCGCGGTGGCGCATCGACATCGAGAAAGCGCGGCGCGGCGACATCCTGGATCGCAACGGCAGCATTCTGGCGACGAGCCGTTCGATGCTGGTGTTGCAGGTCGATCCGCAGGTGTTGCGGCCGGAGGACGAGCACAAGTGGCCGGAGCTCGCGGAGCTCATCGAGATGCCGTTCGATGAAATGGCGCGGATTTTCCGGACCAAAACGCGTCCCGTGAAGAAGGCGCCGACGCCGGAAACGGACATCGCACAGCCGCGGTTCACCGGATTCAAAACGGACAACGCCGCGAGCGCGGAGGAAGAGAGTTCCGATTTGGATGACGCGGTCACGGGCAATGGAGAGAGGCTGATTCGCTGGGCGAAGTTGCGCGACGAGATCACGGAAACGACCTACGCGAAGATCGAAGCGCTCGGCATCAAGGGCGTCTACGGCACGCGGGTGTATCGCCGCGCGTATCCGCACAAGACGTTGGCGGCGCACATCGTCGGTTTCGTGAACAAGGAAGGCGCGCCGGCCTTCGGGATCGAGAACTACGCGGATTTTTATCTGCGCGGACGCGATGGCTGGCGCGAAGGCGAACGCGATGGAAAGGGGCGGGAAGTGGCGCAGTTCCGCACGCGCGAAGTGCCGGCGTCGGATGGCTATTCGGTCACGCTCTCGATCGACGCGACGATCCAGCA
>JGI12420J12819_1000148_pt1 | contig 49738 bp, 41 predicted proteins | sample Passage237A_FD_12819 | JGI IMG/M metagenome (IMG submission 12819) | reverse complement strand
GACCTGCACAGCGGTGTTTATGGGGGCGCCGTTGCCAACCCCGCTACCATCCTGGCCAAGATGATCGCTTCCCTGCATGATGAAAATAACCATATCACCATCCCCGGTTTCTACGATGGTGTGGAAGAACTCAGTGCCGAAGAACGCGCAGCCCTCAACAAAGCGCCCTTCGACCTGGAAGAATACATGAAGGATCTGGGCGTTAACGATATCTGGGGTGAAAAGGGGTATACCACCATCGAAAGAACCGGTATCCGTCCTTCGCTCGACGTAAACGGAATCTGGGGTGGGTACATCGGCGAAGGCGCAAAAACGGTTCTGCCTTCCAGGGCTTTTGCCAAAATCTCCATGCGCCTCGTTCCCGGTCAGGACTGGATCCGCATCTCCGAACTCTTCAAGGAGCATTTCGAGAAGATTGCACCGGCTTCCGTAAAAGTAAAGGTTACCGCACACCACGGCGGAAGCCCCTACGTTACGCCGACCAACCATCTCGCCTTCAAGGCAGCCGAAAAAGCCATCGAAGCCACTTTCGGCAAGGCTCCCATTCCGGTGAGAGGCGGAGGCAGCATTCCCATCGTTGCCCTCTTCGAGAAGGTTCTCGGACTCAAAACGATTCTTATGGGATTTGGGTTGGACAGCGATAACCTGCACTCCCCCAACGAGAAATTCGATCTCGCCAATTTTTATAAGGGAATCGAAACCATCCCTTATTTCCACAAATATTTCGCAGAACTTAGCAAAGCTTAGGCACTGCGTAAAAATTAGAGGGGACTGTCTTAACGGCAGTCCCCTTATCTTTGCAGGTATCTGAAGAAAGATGGCTGAAAAGGATAAATTACGAATTGATAAATACCTCTGGTCGATCAGGTTGTTCAAAACCCGCGCCCAGGCTGCCGACGCGTGCGATAAGGGGAGGGTTAAGCTCCATGAAACGGCGGTAAAAGCCTCACGCAACGTAAATATCGGCGACCAGTACGATATCCGAACCGAAGGACGTCGCTGGATTATCCGTGTCACCGGACTTCTGGACCGCCGGGTAGCCTATTCCGAAGCGATTAAATACTATACTGATCTTACGCCTCCCGAAGAGCTGGAAAAAGGCAAATTCCAGGCCGCTGCCTTCAATACCGGCAAGCGGATGAGCAAAATCGGAAGACCTACCAAAAAACAGAGAAGGGATCTCGAAGAATTCACCGGCGACGCCGATTAACTTGCTTTCTTACCTTTGCGCCATGAATATCGATATTATCTCTGTTGTTCCGGATCTGCTGCACGGCCCCTTCTCCCACTCCATCATGAAGCGGGCACAGGACAAGGGCCTGCTCAACGTCAACCTTATCAATCTCCGCGATTACACCACCTATGCACGCGCGCAGGTCGACGACTACCCGTTCGGGGGCGGTGCAGGAATGGTGCTGATGATTGAACCACTGGTCAACGCCATTGAGTCCCTGCAGGCCAAGACCCGATACGACGAGATCATCTATATGACACCCGATGGCAACACCTTTAATCAGAAAACAGCCAACCAGCTTTCGCTTAAAGAAAATCTCCTCATCATCTGCGGTCACTACAAGGGCATCGACGAACGCGTCCGCGAGCATTTTGTAACCATGGAAATCTCGATCGGCGATTATGTGCTGAGTGGTGGCGAACTGGCTGCCGCTGTTGTTGTTGACGCCATCGGCCGAGTGATCCCCGGTGTGCTGAGCGATGAGACCTCGGCGCTTACCGATTCTTTCCAGGATAACCTGCTCGCTCCGCCGGTGTACACACGTCCCGCCGAATTCCGGGGATGGAAGGTACCCGATGTGCTCATGAGCGGCGACCATCGCAAAATCGATGACTGGCGCCACGAAAAAGCCATCGAGCGTACCAAACAAAGAAGGCCTGACCTGTTAAAGGATTAATTCACCCGAATTTGATGCAGATGAAAAATATACCGATCGGTATTTTTTTTCATTAGAGGACCAGGGCATGCCCTGACTATTGCTTTTTAAAGAGCGATTATGAATGTCTTTCGACTCGGTGTCCGGGGAGAATCCTGGCCGTTCAGCGAACATGAAAGGCTTTTAGAAAAGAAGGGATGGTGCCTTATGGATACGATCCTGGTTATTTTCCTGGATTGCTTCGCCTCCGGCTCGCAATGACGAAAGGGGAAGCGGCTCGAAAGGACGAAAGGGGAAACGACCCGTGACGACGAGGGGGATGACCCGTGACGACCTGGGGGGATGGCTCGAAGGACGGGACGGATGCTGCGCGATGCCATAAGGGATAGCTTTCGATAACGCCGGGGTGTCGCGTCATTGCGAGGGCTCCGCCCGAAGCAATCCAGTATGGCAAGAGTCGGGAACTCCCCGCGGGAGGATCTGTAGCAGAGCGGCAGTATTTGGAGTATCTAACCTCTGATCAGCGAACCGAACGATGAACTGTGCGACGCCACGGAAGCCGATCAGGGCGATGGCGCGGGTTAAATAAAAAAAGTCACAGAGCGGGAGCTCCGCGACAATGTAAAAGAATCAGCCGCGCAGCGGACAGAACGATCAACGGTGCGACCTTTAGTTTCGCTTTTAAAATATTCCACCTTTTTTATTGAAACTTTTTAAGGCCTGGAACCGGGTCCTGGGAGCGGGTGGGTTTTCAAGAAAGTTGAAGGAACTTTAGGAAAGAAGGGATGGTACGCAACCTAAGCCGAACAAAGCCGATGCAGCCGGGCTCAGCATAGTAACCGTCAGCGGTAAATACTGCAGCACCTTCTATTAAGATACAAAAAAATCCGGACATCTGCAAGGATCCGAATCAGGCGGATAATCAATTGAATCACAGCCCGGTAATGGTATTCAGCTTGAATCCCTGTTTATCCAATTCGCGGTATTTTTTCCGGTTGAAGACATAGAAATAGGCACCCTTGCGTGAAGAGCTGTGGTCTTTTTCATCCAACTTATTCAGGATACCAAGGGAGAGAATTTTTTTTGAAAAATTGCGCTTATCCAACTCCGTTTCATAAATGGCTTCATACAGAAGCTGGAGCTGCGGCAGCGTGAACTTTTCGGGAAGCAGTTCGAATCCGATGGGGTGATTGGCGGCTTTCTGGCGTAGTCGTTCCTGCGCCATCCTCAACATCTTTTTGTGATCGAAAACCAGCGGCGGAACGCGCTTTACATCAACCCAATGCGCATTGTGGGCAATCATCAGTTCTTCGGCATAGTCTTCAATCCGGATCAACGCATAGTAGGCAACGGAGACCACACGACTACCGGGATCCCGATTGGTATCGCCGAATACATGGAGTTGCTCCATGAAGATATTATCGAGCCCGGTTAGTTCCAGCAATACTCTTCTCGCGGCCTCATCAACACCTTCCTTTTTCCCGACAAATCCTCCGATGAGCGACCATTTGTTCTTTTCCGGATCGAAACCCCGTTTAACCAGCAAAGCCTTTAGGCGGGTACCGTCAAATCCAAAAATGATACAGTCTATCGCAAGAAGAAGCCGATCGTGCTGTTTGTATTCTTCAATCATGACAGGGCCGTTTTGTGCCGAAAATAAAGGGTGTCCGGCAATCTGCCAAACACCCGTAGTAAAAATAGAATTCTTATCTGCAAACGGTTAGCGTTCGAAATAGAGTTCGTTCCAACGCAGTTCATTTTTGAACTGGTAGAGATTGGTCCCCTTTCCGATCTGAACATACTCTATGCCCGCCATTTCTGCAAAATCCTGAAGATGCTCGGGTGTGAGGTTCTGACTGTAACAGGTATGGTGTGCACCGCCGGCAAGAATCCATGCAGCGCATCCCGTTTTCATGTCCGGCATGGGCTTCCAGAGTACGCGCGCCACGGGCAGTTTGGGCAAATCATGAACCGGCGTTACCGCTTCAACTGTATTAACGAGCATGCGGAAACGATTGCCCATATCCACGATGGAGGCGTTCAGGGCGTGACCTCCGGCTACGTTAAACACCAGACGAACGGGATCCTCCTTGCCGCCGATGCCGAGCGGATGGATTTCGCAGGACGGCTTGCGTTGTGCGATACTCGGACAGACCTCCAGCATATGCGAACCGAGAACCAGTTCGTTTCCGGGCTCGAAATGATAGGTATAATCTTCCATAAAGGAGTTTCCGCCTTTCAACCCATGCCCCATCACCTTCATTGCACGTACCAGTGCTGCCGTCTTCCAGTCGCCTTCGCCGCCGAAGCCGTAGCCTTCCGCCATCAATCGTTGCGTGGCAATACCCGGAAGTTGTTTCATGCCGTGGAGATCCTCGAAGGTATCGGTGAAGCCCTTGTAATTTCCTTCGCGGAGGAAACGGCGCATGCCGATTTCGATGCGGGCCGCGTCGCGGAGTGATTCGTGCCTGTCGCCGCCCTTACGTAGTGCGGCAACCAGTTCGTAGCTGTCCGCATATTCCTGAACAAGCTGATCCACCTCGGCATCGGTCACTTCATTGATCACTTTCACCACATCCCCAACACCGTGGGTATTGACGGAGAATCCGAATTTCATTTCGGCCTCCACCTTATCGCCTTCGGTTACGGCAACAAAACGCATGTTGTCGCCGATTCTCAGGAATCGAGCCTGTTGCCAGTCGTTCCATCCCGCTGCGGCCCGAACCCAGGTATTGATCTGATCCTGAACCACATCGTCGCGCCAGTGGCCCACCACCACCTTACGGTTGCGACGCATACGGGTTACCATGAACCCGAATTCGCGGTCGCCGTGCGCCGATTGGTTGAGGTTCATGAAATCCATATCGATTTCACTCCAGGGTATGTCCCTGTTGAATTGCGTATGCAGGTGGAGCAACGGCTTGGTCAATACTTTCAGACCATTGATCCACATCTTGGCCGGAGAGAAGGTATGCATCCACGTGATGACCCCGATACAGTTTGACGATGCACCGGCTTCCTTACAAACCTCGAAAATCTGCTCCGGTGTTGTGACAAGGGGTTTATAAACAACCTTTACCGCTATTCTTCCGGAATGGTTGAATTCCGCAACGATCTCCTCGGAATGGGCCGCCACCTGCTTCAGGGCTTCTTCTCCATATAAATGTTGGCTTCCTGTAAGAAACCATACTTCGAGTTCTTTAAAATCTATCATGTTATTTATCGGATTGAATTTTATTGGCCGTAATAGGAATTCGGGCCATGTTTACGTTCGTAATGTTTACGGATAAGTGCGGCTTTGAGCCTGGCCGCATTCGGATTTATCTGTTCCGTCAGCAGGGCCATTTTGGCAACATTCTCCAGAACGGCGCTGTTGTATACCGCCTTCTGAGCCGTTTTGCCCCATGTAAACGGCGCATGGCTTCCCACCAATACCATCTCCATTTCACGATAGTCAAGTTTCTTGTCGCGGAAACAGTTGATGATCTGAAAACCGGTTTCGTATTCATAATCGCCTTCGATCATTTTATCATCCATGGGCGGGGCGCAGGGAATATCATCGGTATTATGGTCGGCATGGGTGGTTCCGAAAATTGGGATATCGCGCAGGCTCTGGGCCCAGGCAGTAGCATAGGTAGAATGGGTATGCACAATTCCTCCTATATCTTCCCAATGTTTGTAAAGCACGGCGTGGGTAAGTGTATCCGAGGAAGGACGAAGGTTGCCCTCCACCGTTTTCCCTTCAAAATCCACGATCACCATTTTATCGGGCGAGAGATCCTTGTAGGGAACACCGCTTGGTTTAATGGCAAACACACCACGGCTTCGGTCGGCCGCACTCACATTACCGAATGTAAACAGGACGAGCCCGAGCTCTGGAAGCTGCCTGTTGGCTTCGTAAGCTTCTTCTTTTATGGACTGATAAATACTCATATTCTAGTGGGATGTCTTCGGTGCAAAATTCAACTGAGCTTCAACGGAATTTCCGAACTTCAGATAGGCTCTATACCGCTCTGCGTAAACTGCGGCCCTCTGCGGATCCGGATGGTATTCCTTGTCGAATCCGTGCCCCATGGCTTTCATCGCTTCCTGAACGTTGGGGTAGATTCCGGCAATGGTAGCCGCAAACATAGCAGCACCGATGGCACAGGTTTGTTCGGAGCGATGGATACGGATCGGCATATTCATTACATCAGCCATCATCTGCATGATAAAGGGCGACTTACGCGCTACCCCTCCCAACCCGATCAAACCTTTTACAGGAATTCCTTCGCGGATAAACCGCTCAACGATGGCTTTTGCACCGAAGCACGTGGCTTCGGCCAGTGCACGGAAAAGCCGCGGCGCGTCGGTTCCGAGGCTCAGTCCACAGAACGCACCTTCCAGCAGCTGGTTGGCATCAGGCGTACGTCGACCATTAAGCCAGTCGACGGCCAGTTCGGCATTTAATTCAAGCGGCAGTTCAGCAGCTTTTTCGGACAGGGCCGGTAAGATGTTGGCAACAGACTCATCAATCAATTTTTCCTTCGTGGCGGCATCAATCAATGAAGATTTGGCAATCAGCTCTTTCACCGGCCAGGCCAGAACATTTCGCAACCAGGCATAGGCATCACCAAAAGCCGATTGTCCGGCCTCCATACCGATCATGCCGGGCACAATAGAACCGTCTACCTGACCACAGATTCCACGCACCAGCGTCCCTTTCACCTCCGCTTCGGGTGCCACCAACATATCACAGGTGGATGTACCCATTACCTTGCTCAGATAATAAGGTTCGATCTGACCGCCTACGGCGCCCATATGCGCGTCGAAGGCGCCGATACCCACCTTAATACCATTGGGAAGGCCCAAACGATCTGCCCATTCGGCACTAAGTTCACCGGCGGCTTCTGCCGAAGTATATACTTTCTTGTATAAGCGGTCCACCATTCCATCGAGCAGCGGATCGAGTGAAGCAAAAAAGGAATTTGGCGGCAGTCCGCCGTGTTCTGCTGCCCATAGCGCCTTATGTCCCGCAGCACAAACACTACGCTTCATTTGGGAGACATCCTTTCCTCCGGTGAGAAGAAACGGAATCCAATCGCAGTGCTCTACCCAGGAATAACAGGCCTTCCGTACATTTTCGTCGGCACGGAGCACATGCAGGAGTTTTGCCCAGAACCATTCGGAAGAATAAATCCCTCCGACGTAGTCCAGATAGTTTACCTCAAAACGGGTGGCATGTTGGTTGATCTGTGCGGCTTCTTCCACCGATGTATGATCCTTCCATAACACAAACATGGCGTTGGGATTCTCGGCAAATTCGGGAAGCATGGCCAGAGGTGTTCCGGTACGATCTACGGCCACGGGTGTGGAACCGGTCGTATCCACGGAGATTGCTTTTACGGCAGCGGCGACTTCGGGACCGGCCTGTTCCAGACAGGTTTTGATACTTTGTTCGAGTCCCTCAACATAATCCAGGGGATGCTGACGAAATCGGTTTTCCGCAGCATCACAATATTTTCCCGCCTTCCATCGGGGATAATAAAAAACAGAAGCAGCAATTTCCTCCCCATTGTGCGCATCCACCACAACGCTGCGCACAGAATCCGTTCCGTAGTCTACTCCTATTACATATGCTTTACTCATAACAGCCCAGATTAATCCAGCTAAATTAGCAAGAAGTTTTTAAAAGTGTATTTTTTACAATTATTATTGAGCAGCGTTCTCCACAACCGTTTTATAGATGGTTGATGTTGAGTACTTCTCTCCGGGACGAAGGATGGTGTTTCCAAATTCCGGTTTATTGGGCGAATCCGGAAAATGCTGTGTTTCCAGGCAAAGTGCTGCATACTTGTTAATCGGTTTTCCGGCAGAGCTGAGAATTGTTCCGTCGAGGAAATTGCCGGAGTAGAACTGAAGTCCCGGTTCCGTAGTATATACTTCCAATCGGCGACCACTGATGGAATCGCTTAACGTGGCCACCAATGCGATGCCGGAATCTTTACGGTTCAACACAAAATTGTGATCGTATCCACCGGGAACCGATTCAATGCGTTCACCGATTTTGTTGGGTGTAGTAAAATCGAAGGGCGTACCTTTTACGGAAGCGAGCTCCCCGGTCGGAATCAGTGTAGCCCCTACGGGAGTATACCGGTCGGCATCAATCCAGAGTTTGTGATCAAGAATAGAATGGGTTGACGCATCACCGGTCAGATTGAAATAGCCATGGCTGGTCAGATTTACGGGAGTGGGTTTATCGGTTTCCGCCGAATAATCTATTTTAAGTTCGTTGTCATCGGTAAGGGTGTACACTACTTTCACGGTGAGCTGACCGGGATATCCTTCTTCCCCGTCGGCACTGATGTATTTCAAGGTCAGTTGCGGCTTGGCGGCATCAATGGAGTCGGCATCCCAAACCACTTTATCAAACCCTTTGGCTCCACCGTGCAGATGGTTGTCGCCATCATTCCGGGTCAGCTGATATTTCTTTCCATCGATGGAAAATTTCCCTTCTCCTATGCGGTTTCCGTAACGACCGATCAATGCTCCGAAAAACGGCGGATTTTTGGTAAGATATTCTTCCAGGCTGTCGAACCCAAGAACAATACTGCTTCGGTTGCCGTCTTTATCGGGTATTACCCATGACGTAACAATTCCACCGTAGTTTGAAATTTTGATTTCTGTACCCGAGTTGTTGGTGAGCGTGTAAAGATTCACCACCTTGCCGTCCGTTTCTCCCCATTTGGACTGGGAAATACCGGCGGTTGATTCGGCTTCTGCTTTGGAGTTGGACGTATTGTTTCCGCAGGAACTCAGAAAACCCGCAACAAGAACGGTTGCCATCAGGCGAAGCATCGTCATTTTTTTCATCTGGCTTTATTTATTGATTATTCCGGTGTGTACCGAAGTTGTACCTAAAATAAGTGTATTTTTTACAATTTTAAAAATCCATGTTTCCGGAAACCGGCCCCAATGGGATGGCCGGCCCCGGATTCCGGACAAAAAAAATGACCCCGAAGGGCCATTTTTGTGATGAGAATATGTAAACCGAAAGGTCTATTTCAGTTTCTTCTTGTGAAGTGAGCCGAAATGCAGCCCCAGATAAACATCGGCCTGTTTCGAATCCATCACCAGTGCAGACAGCACACTACCCGATCCGATAAACACAGAACCGAATCGAAGGCCTACGCCAGCGTTTAATTCGGTCAGTTCGTTGTAGTTGATGGGTAAATAGAGACCGAACTTTTTGGTTTCCAGGCGCGGTGTCAGGGTAAAGCCATTGTAATACTGAGGATTATAAGGCTTCGTACCGGAGGTTTCCGCCAGGGAAATCTGGCTGGCCACGCTCAGGTAAAGATTTTTGGTGAAGCTGTAATCGACATCGATCTGAAGGGATGTCGGGAGGGCAACATCGTATTTGGACGAGCTGGCTCCGGCCACCGGGGTAAAATATTGCGGATTGTCTTCGAAATACTTTTTAAAGTCGTCAACATCCACATCTTTCAGATCCTTGAAGGACAGTCTTTCCGGGTCGGTGATATTCAGGTCGTAGCTTCCGCTTCTTGCCACATCGCGTTCATATTTGATTTTTCCGATATCCAGGAGGGCAACGCTTACGCGCAGCTTGTATTGGTGAACATCCCGACGCACCTTGTCGTCTGAGCGGTATTTCTCATAGTTCGGACGGAACTCGTACACGAAGCCAAGATCGGCACCGAAGCCACTGCTCTTCATGCGGAAGAGATCCTTCACGTCGAAGTCGGAAGCGTTTACACCCCCGAATCCCATGGCGATCCTACCGGTAGCGTTCCGGAGGTAGGTTTCATCGATGATGTCATCTTCATCGATTGTTCCCTTAAGGTTACCGATGTTCATATAGGCATTGAGGGCGCCGCCCAGATATTTGAGCGTGGCACCGCCTTTCAGGAAATGCTTCTTTTTGTCCATCAAGACCTCTGCATAGCCCAGGCCGAATTCGGTCCAGCCGTTGACCGCCATCACCATGTCGTTTTGGGAGTTGATGGTGTAGGGCAATTCGTCATCGAGATCGAAGTCGTCGGTGAGCTGTTTGGCCAGTTTACCGTCGATGTCAACGATATTGGCCATCGCGCGGGCTCTGGTGGTAAAAGCGATGCTGCGTTTCTTTCCAAGGCCAACCATAAGGGAAGGGCCGTGTACGGTAACGTTCACGGCGCCGTTGGAACCGCCGGCTTCGGAACCGAAGACCTGGTTCTTCAGCGAGTCGCCATCGAAGGTATTTTTAAGGTCTTTGAGGCGGAAAGCGGCCTGATCGTTCCCCACGCCCAGATTGAGGCTGAACAGGTTGAAGTCAAATTTATGACGGCTGTCGGCAATGTTCGCGGGGTTAAAAAACACGCCGTTTACGCCGGTATAGTTTCCCGATCGGAAACCGGCATACTCCTGTGCGGTTGCAGACAAAGCTGTTCCCAACGCCAGGAAAGTCATTACTTTCTTCATGTTGCATTCAGAGTTTAAGTGGTTAAAAGGTGTTCAAACGTACGAATTACGCGGCACAGATACAATGTTTGGAGATAGGTATTTTTCACGGAACTATAAAAATAACGGCGCATTCCTTAATTTAGTAAGTCTGAAAATCAAGATAGCGCAGATGGCAATACAAAAAATTGAAGGTTGGGTAGTAGATATAGGACTTGAGTCTATTTTTCCGGGACGTGTTTTGTTCGAAAACGGACGCATCGTTCAGATCGAAAAGCTGGATGAAAAAGCGGACTTACCCTCACAGTATATTATGCCGGGCTTTATTGATGCCCACGTTCATATCGAGAGCTCCATGCTCGTTCCCTCAGAATTTGCCCGCCTGGCCGTGGTTCACGGAACGGTGGCCACGGTGAGTGATCCGCATGAGATTGCCAATGTTTGTGGCATTGAAGGGGTCGACTTTATGATCAATAACGGGAAACAGGTGCCCTTCCATTTTAATTTCGGCGCCCCCAGCTGTGTGCCCGCAACGGTATTCGAAACCTCGGGGGCAGTGCTGGATGCCGAAGCCGTGGAATCCCTGCTGGGGCGGCCGGAAATCCGTTACCTCAGCGAAATGATGAACTATCCCGGTGTACTGAACCACGACGAGGATGTCATGCTGAAATTGGCTGCCGCGCGACGTTTGGATAAGCCGGTCGACGGCCATGCGCCCGGTCTTCGCGGCGATCAGGCGCGAGCCTATATCGAATCCGGGATATCCACCGATCACGAATGCTTTACGCTGGAAGAAGCCGCCGAAAAGCTTCGTTACGGCATGAAGATCATCATCCGCGAAGGCAGTGCTGCCCGGAACTTTGATGCGCTTATTCCGCTGCTGGCGGAAAACCCCGACACCATCATGTTCGGAACCGACGATATGCATCCCGATAGCCTGGCTTCCGGTCATATCAACAAACTGGTTGAAAGAGCCGTTGCCCAAAAGATTCCACTGTTCAACGTTCTCCGCGCCGCCTGTATCAACCCCATACTCCACTATAACCTGGATTCCGGAATGCTGCGCCCCGGCGACTCCGCCGACTTCATCGTTGTAAGGGACCTGAACTCTTTCGACGTACTCGGAACCTGGATCCGGGGTGAAAAAGTGGCAGAGAACGGAAAATCGTTGATCCCCTCCGTTTCCGTGACCCCGGTAAACCGGTTTAATGCCGGACGCCGGAAGCCCGAAGACTTCCGCTATCCGCTCAACAAATGGGGCGATGAGGAAAATATGGAACAGGTTTATGTTATCGAAGCACTGGACGGACAGCTGATCACCAACAAAACCATCGTTGGTATCCGGGATCTTCATTTTGACGGCGAAAAACTGGAAAGCAATACCCAACTCGATCTACTCAAAATGGTGGTCATAAACCGTTATCAGGAAGCACCGATCGCCAAAACCTTTGTCCGCAATTTCGGGTTGAAACAGGGGGCCATAGCGTCAACCGTTGCCCATGACTCCCACAACATAATTGCCGTTGGCGTAACCGACGAAGATCTTTGCCGTGCCGTAAACCTTTTAATCGATGTCAAAGGTGGAATCAGCTGTGTAACCTCCTCTTCGGAAGAAGTACTGCCCCTTCCGGTAGCCGGATTGATGAGTGCTGCCGATGGATATGAGGTGGCAGAAACATACAGCCGCCTCGACCGCACGGCCAAAGAACTGGGATCGACACTACGCGCCCCCTACATGACATTGTCGTTTATGGGACTACTGGTGATTCCACACCTCAAACTGAGTGATAAAGGACTATTCGACGGCGATCGCTTTGCGCTCATCTAGTAGATGCCGCTCCAGAGTGCCCCGTTGATGCTGTCGCGGGATGCTCCCGTCACAGAGGCGAAAACATTCTCGTCCTGTCTCCATCGCAATACGCCCATAAGGGCCATGGTCACGGCTTCCTTGAATTCAATCAATGCTGAATCCGGAACAACCGTTTCTATGCCCATTGCGGCCAGCTTTTCCGTGATTGTTCCAACAAGAAATCCGTTTAATGCGCCGCCGCCGGTAACCAACAGGCGCTGGGGTTCGCGTGCGCTGCGATAGTTTTCTACGGACGCTTCCACCTGTATGGCAATATGTTCCACCATGGTGCGCAATGCATCGGCAGTGGTAATGCCGGCATCGCGGAGAATCGGAAATACGGTATCGGTTCCGAATTCGTTGGCCAGCGATTTGGGTGCCGGAAGGCTGTAATAGGTCAGACGGTTCAGCCGGTTCAGCACGTCCTCATCGATGCGACCTCCCGAAGCAATATTGCCGTTATCATCAAAGCTCTTCCCCAGCGATGCGGCCAGCAGGTTCAGCACCCTGTTTGCGGGGCAAACATCAAAGGCCTGGGCTCCCTTTTCGGCGCCGGCAACAGTGAGGTTGGCAATTCCGCCCAGATTCAGGTAATAGTCAAAACCCGGAAAGAGCAGCTTTTCCCCTACGGGAACAATAGGAGCCCCCTGACCGCCCAGGGCAACATCCACCGCGCGGAGATCGCTGATAACGTTGAGTCCGGTTACGGCCGCGATGGAAGCCCCATCGCCGATCTGTGCGGTGATCCGGTTATCCGGATCATGAAATACGGTATGTCCGTGAGAAGCAATCAATTGTACCTTATGCTCCAGCTGGTGGGTTTGAATAAACCGGTTTACCTGTTCGCCGATGTACCGACCGTAGGCCGTATGAAGGAGCAGATAATCATAGGCACTGAGTTGCGGGGCCGTGGCCAGACGCTGCTGCCATTCCGGCGGGTAGGGATAACAGGCTGCATTCAATATTTCAAATCCCCATTTCCGGGCCGACTCATGAATTTCCACGAAGGCGATATCCAGCCCGTCGAGCGAACTTCCGCTCATTAATCCTATTGCTCTATAGATCATTCTGCTTATTTTTGAAATAGCTGCCGTTGGGCAGCCGGGAGCAAAATTAGGTAAATAAAAGCGGCGTTATGGTAATCAATCTCAGCGAACAGTATTCGCTGCTCAGCAACTGGGTCAGTGAAATCCGTAGTGTGGATGTGCAGACCGACAGAATGCGCTTCCGGCGTAATCTTGAGCGGATCGGAGAAGCCGCAGCCTACGAACTGAGCAAGACCCTGAAGTGGGAAGAAACCGAAATCATTACCCCGCTGGGTACGGCGGGCTGCAAGGTTTTGGCCGAACAGCCGGTGCTGGCCACCATCCTCCGGGCAGGCATTCCCCTCCATCAGGGAATGTTGAACTATTTCGACAAGGCCGACAATGCTTTTATTTCCGCCTACCGCAAACACAAACACGACGGCAGCTTTGAAATAAGCCTGGATTATGTATCCTGCCCCACGCTCGAAGGCAGGGTAGTCATCATTTCCGACCCTATGCTGGCCACCGGATCCTCCCTCGTGAAAGCGATCCAGTTTCTCCGGGAGGAGGGACATCCCAGTGAAATTCATGTAGTTACTGCGATCGCCTGCACCATCGGAATTGAATATGTGCAGCGCACGGAACCCAAGGTAAAAATCTGGTGCGGGGCCATCGACGAGGAGCTGACAGCAAAGGGATATATCGTCCCAGGCCTGGGCGACGCCGGCGACCTGGCCTATGGCACCAAGGTTCAATTTTGACCCTGAGCAATTTCGGGGGAAATATTAGAACCTTAGCCTATTTTTGTGTATCTTAACAAGATGAACGTTGACCATGAAACAAATCCTGACCATTCTACTGCTCTTCTGCGTCTTAGGCAACAGTTATGGCCAGGATCCGAACTTTTCACAGTTCTTCGTTTCCCCGCTGACCCTTAACCCCGCTCTCACCGGAAAATTTGACGGCAATTTCCGTGTCGCCGGAAACTACCGGAACCAATGGCCAACCATCAACAACGCTTTCCGGACCGCAACAGCCTCCTTTGAAGTTCCGATCCTTAACGGAAAACTTTCGGAAATCGACCGCTGGGGTGTAGGCGTTCTGGCACTGACCGACAAAAGCGGAAACGGAATTCTCAACAACAACTATATTTCTCTCTCCACAGCCTATCATAAGGGACTTGACGAAGATGGTTACCATCAGCTGGGCGTTGGGTTTCAGGCTACCTACGCCATGTCGAAAATGGACGGAACCAAGCTGAACCTGGGCGATGAACTGGACCTGAACGGTACATGGACCAACCCAACCCTGGATCCGTTGAACAACCGGATCTACACCAAAAACTACTTCGACCTGGCGACAGGGATTTTTTATAACGGAGCGACCAACGACTGGAACAATTTCTACGTAGGCGCATCCATGTATCATGTCAATAAACCACGTGAATCGTTTTCCAACGCGCAGTTCTATCTGAATCCGAGGATTACCGTTCAGGCAGGCGGCTATTTCCCGATCAGTGAAACCACTACCCTTCACCTGAGCGGCATGCACAGCAACCAGGCCAAGGCTACCAATACCATGGTGGGTGGGGCCGCTGCATTCAGCCTGAATGACGACGAACTGAACCCCGCTGCTCTTTATGCAGGCGCCTGGCTGAGAATCGGCGACGCCATTATCCCCTATCTGGGAATTGAATTCAGCGATCTCCGTTTCGGCATTTCGTATGATGTAAATACTTCTTCCCTCAAGCCTGCCTCCAATACACGGGGAGGTATTGAGATTTCACTCATCTATATCAAAAGGCCGTCCGACCCCTACCGCCGTCGGCTCGGCTGTCCCAAATTCTGATTCCTCCATCAATTCATAAATAGGGGAAGCAGATACCAGCTGAATAAGGTGATCAGAATAATCGCCAGAATATTGATGATCAATCCTGCCTTGATCATCTGCGGCAGTTTGATATAACCGCTCGCAAATACGATGGCGTTGGGCGGGGTACCCATGGGCAACATGGACGCCGCGCTGGCGGCCAATGTCATGGGAATTCCCAGCAGCAGCGGATTCATCTGGAGCGCATCGGCCATGCCCGCCATTACCGGAGAAAAGACGATTACCTGCGCCACATTGCTCATGACTTCGCTCAGGAAGATGGACAGGAAGGTGATCATAAAGATCAGCACAATGCCTCCGTTACCAGCAAAACCCGCCAGCCAATTGCCCATCTGCTGCATCAGTTCAGCGTTCTCCAGTTCACTGGCCAATGCAATCCCACCGCCGAACAGAAGGAGAATTCCCCAGGCCATTTTTTGTGTATCCTCCCACACCAGGAGAGAGGTCCTGTTTTCCCCCTTGCCGGTGGGTAGGAGAAACAGGAGAACACCACCAAAAATCGCAATCATCGTATCGTCCAGCTTAAGGAGATTGAGCTTGTTCAGCAGATCTTTTGTAATCCATAATGCCGCTGTAACGGCGAAAACAGTGAGTACTCTTTTTTCAGCGGAAGACATCGGGCCCAGTGCGTGAATCTCTTCACGGATCAGTCGTTTGGTATTTTCATCAGATTTGATGCGGTTGGGAAACAACCAGTATGCCATCATCCAGTACATCAGCAACATAAGCAGAAAAGCCAGCGGCGCACAAAGCAGCATCCAGTCGACAAACTCAATACTCATATCGTAACGCTGACGGATATAGGCTGCAAAAGCTACGTTGGGCGGTGTTCCGATTACTGTTGCGATACCACCGAGATTGGACGCATAGGCGATGGACAACATGATGCAGAGTGCAAAATGATCCAGTCTTGCACCCGGCTGGGCGTTATCCCTAAGAACCGCGATCACCGACATCGCTATCGGAAACATCATCATGGTTGTTGCGGTATTGCTCAACCACATGCTCAGAAAGCCGGTTGCGAGGATAAATCCCAGAATGATTCTGTTGCCACTGGTTCCCGTGACCCGGATGATATTGAGGGCAATCCTTCGGTGCAGCTGCCATTTTTCGATGGCAAGGCCGATCAAAAAGCCGCCCATAAACAGGAATATCACGGGATCCGCATAGGACGACGCAATATCTTTCAGTTTACCAATTCCAAATGCTGGAAAGAGCACGAGGGGAAGAAGGGCCACGACCGGCATCGGCAAGGCTTCAAAAATCCACCACGCGATCATCAGGGATCCGATAGCCAGTACAAGAGCAGCGTCCTTGTCGACGCCAAAGGGGTTCACAAAATAAAAAAACAGCGCCAGTAAAGGTCCGGAAAGAAGTGCGAGTTTCTTGTTCATATAGCAATATTGGTCAGTTTTGGTTGCGTTTACCGCTCAGGTCGGGATGACCGCGGACGATAAACCGGTACGGTAATCGGGCGTCTTCGCCGGCGTAATCCACACCAATCCGGGGGGTAGCAATGATCTGATCATCGGGATAACGGAATCCATCGTCGCCGATCCACAATTCATTTCCAACGAGTTTGAGCCCGGAATGGCCCACATCAATTCCCAATGCCCGGGCCAGCTTGCCCGGGCCGGTGGTAAGCCTTCTTCGGGTATTGCTCCCCGTTCGTTCCATCATTGTTTCCATTCCTTCGAGAGGCTCAAGAGCGCGTACCAGCACCGCATGCGGAATTCCCTTCGTATGTGTTACCACGTTAAACAAATGATGAACGCCATAGCAGAGATAAACGTAGGCCGTACCGCCCTCCTCGTACATTATTCGGGTTCGGTTGGTATAGCGCCCCCCGTATGCATGCGAGGCCTTATCGGTAACGCCCGCGTAGGCTTCGGTTTCCACTATGCGACCGCTTGTCCGGACACCGTTCCACTCCGTAACCAGAACTTTTCCGATCAGGTCTCTGGCAATAAACAACACATCGTCTTTCAAATAAAACGACGAGGGTAGTTTTATTATCTTCTCATCTGGAATATGGTTCACGTTCACTAAATTCCTTAATTTTCCTCTAATTATAGTATTTTGTATGAAAGACGGGCATTCCTGCAGGAATTTTGCCGTAGGTTTGTCCCCTAAATCGAAGGTTATTGCTGAAAGAAATTGTCATTGCGATTCAGTCCTATTTTCAGGCACATCAATTCATCCGCCAACACCGGCTGTGGAAATGGATACTCATACCCGGTATACTGTATGCGTTGCTGTTCCTGGTAGGCATGTATTTTTTCTGGGCGTCCACCAACTCGGCGGTCACCTATATCAGTAACCTGCTCGGCCTACAGACCTGGCTGGCGAGAATGGAAAACAGCTTCGTCAATTTCCTGTTCATTCTCGGAGAGCTGATCATTCGCGTGATTCTGGTCTTTTTCTATTTCTCTCTTTTCAAATATATCTTTTTAATAATTGGATCGCCCATATTCGCCTATCTGAGCGAAAAGACGGCTGCGATACTGGAGGGAAAGGATTTTCCGTTCAGCTTCCGCCAACTGCTGTCCGACATACTCCGCGGAATCCGTTTGGCCCTGCGTAATACGCTCTGGCAAACGGTGTACACAATCTCGATCCTGCTGCTTTCCTTTATTCCGCTTGCGGGATGGATCACCCCCATGATCGCCCTTTTCGTGGAATGTTATTACTACGGATTTTCCATGCTCGACTACAGCTGCGAACGGCAACGGATGTCGCCCGCACAGAGTATCGCCTATATCAACAAGCATAAGGGATTGGCCGTTGGTAACGGACTGGTGTTTTACATTATGCACGGGGTAATCTTCGTTGGATGGGTACTTGCCCCCTCCTATGCCGTAGTAGCCGCCACATTGAGTCTCCATGAAATGGAAAAGAAGAAATGAGCAACGCCATTATTTATCTGATTCCCACCGTTCTGGCCGAGGATGCTGCGGAAACGGTTCCACCCTACGTAATTTCGGCTATACAGAGATGTGAGGTATTCTTTGTCGAGAACGAACGTACCGCACGCCGGTGGCTGAAAAAGGTATGGAAGGAAATGGTGATTGACAACTATTCCTGGTTCACCATCCACAAGGCGGAAGAAGAAGTTACCGCGCCATTCCGGAAAGCTCTTTCCGAAGGGAAAAAAATCGGTATTATCAGCGAAGCCGGATGCCCCGGCATTGCGGATCCCGGCCAGCATCTGGTAGCTGTTGCCCAGGCGGCCGGTGCCAAAGTGGTGCCCCTGGTTGGGCCCAGCTCCATTCTTCTATCCCTGATGGCCAGTGGAATGAATGGACAAGATTTCCGTTTCCGCGGCTATCTGCCGATCGATGCTCAGCAACGTTCCAAAATGATCAGGGCAATGGAACAGGAAGCCATCCGGGAAGGATGTACTCAATTATTCATTGAGACACCCTACCGAAATAATGCGCTAGTAAAAGATATTCTTTCTGTATGTCAACCGGGAACTTCGTTTTGTATTGCGTCGGAAATCACTTCTGCGCAGGAATACATCGTCACGCGAACCGTCCGTGAATGGAAGGAAAAGGGCGTACCCGATCTGCACAAAAAACCGGTGATGTTCCTGATCGGAAAAAGAAACTGAAACTATCCGCCGATTTTCTGCAGTAATACATTGGCGTAGGCAACCAAACCTTCTTCCCTGCCCACAAATCCCATCTTCTCGGTGGTCGTTGCTTTAACCGAAACATCCCGTACCGTCAGTCCGAGAATACCAGCAATGGTTTGCTGCATCTGCTCAACATAGGGTTTGATCTTGGGTGCTTCCAGACAGAGCGAGCTGTCGACGTTTACGACTTCATAACCTTCCTGACGGATAAGCTCATGGCTGCGCTGCAGTAAAATTTTGCTGTCAATTCCGCGGAACTCTTCGGAAGTGTCGGGGAAATGCTTTCCGATATCACCGAGCGCGAGGGCACCAAGCATCGCATCGCAGATCGCGTGCAGCAGAACATCTGCGTCACTATGTCCGAGAGCACCTTTTACGTGCGGAATCTTCACTCCGCCGATCCATAGGTCCCGACCTTCCACCAGTTGGTGGAAGTCGATCCCAAATCCAATTCTATATGACATTACATCTCAGGTTAATCCCCCATTATTCATTTCCACCGGACAGATCAAATGCCAATCCGAAACGAAGTGTGTTGGAAAGGGGGTTACGTGTTACACCGGAACCGGTGGGCACGAGATAAGAGAAATTGAGTGTGAAAATATTGTAACGGATTCCGGTACCCACGGTAAAATATCTGCGGTTACCCTTATCCTTGTTTTCGTAGAAATATCCGGCACGGAGTGCAAACTGATCGTTATACCAGTATTCCGCACCGGCACCGAGCATAAATTCTTTCAGTTCTTCGCTGAATCCGCCATCGGCGTCACCGAAGGAAGACAGCCAGCTGCTCACCACACTTTTCGAACGGTAGTCGTTCATTTTTGCCTGGTTGTTGGCCAGCGCCTCATCGTATGCCGGATCTCCGGGGTTACCCTGAAGTTCCTGCAGTTGGGGCGGTGTGGGCACCATCAGCTTATTGATGTCCAGCGCGAAAGTTATCTTATTGTCTTCGTTGAATACTTTCGTATAGGCGGCACCGATACCCAGGTTGGCAGGAATATAATCCTTCTGGTCGGCATTGGATACGTAACTGATTTTTGATCCCAGGTTGGAAATCGCCGCACCCAGGGCAAGTCCCTGCCCGTTCTCATCGGCGAGATTATAATACCAGGAAAGGTCACCGGCAACGGATGATCCGGCCTTGTAGCTGGTTCCGTTGAAGTCGCCTGTAACGAGGTTGGAATTGATGTATCTAAGGGCTACCGCCAACCCCATTCTTTCCGACAATTTACGGGAGTAACCGAGATCCATGGAAAACTCACGTGGATTGGCAGCTCCGGTGATGTTCTGCCCATCGTTGGTAAACTGCATATCGCCGAGGCTGAAAAAACGGATGGAGGTAGAGATTGCCTGTTCTTCATCAAGCTTGTAAAAACCAGCGAGGGAAGCCAGATAAACATCGTTGAGTCCGAGATCCTTAAGCCAGGGTGTATAGGTGAGCCCGAGTCCGAAATTCTTTGTATTGAACGGTGTTTTGGCCAGGTTCCAGAACGGAGCATTTTCATCCGGAAGTGTTGCTATACCCACGTCTCCCATCCCCCCTGCACGGGCGTCGGGTGAAATCCGCAGAAACGGAACGGCCGTAGAAACGATATTGAGCCTGTCTGCAGTTTGAGCCTGGGCACTCATGCCGAAACCACAACTCATAATGAAAGCAATAGCAGATAATTTTAGAATGGGTCTTTTCATCAGAGGGTTTTTAGTCGTTTTGATGTTTTGTCAAGAATGGATGCAAATGTAAACGTTTATATGCGCAAGTCATAATATAACCAGTTTTTGTACAAGTTGGCGGGATTGTCCGTCCAGAGCCTTCACCCGAAGGGTATACCAATATACCCCCCTCGCGAGTTTGGCTCCAAAATCGTCGCGTCCGTCCCATGTTAATTCACAGGAACGATTTCCCGTAGAAATTATTGTGTTCGACAGGGTTTTTACGAGTTTACCGGATAGGGAAAATACCCGGACCATTACCGAGAGGGGTTCATGGGGTCGGTTATGCTCAAACCAGAACTGTGTAGACGTGCTGAAGGGGTTGGGATAATTGAGCAGATTTTCAACCAACAACGAACGGGATTCGGCAACCCGGAACCGTAGTTCATAGCTTCCGGAGTTGTTCATTACATCCCAGGCTTTTATGGTCAGAACATGCTCTCCTGCCTCCATTTCCGGAAGCTGAAAACGCACGGTACCTTCCCGGTAGGTGTTTGTCGACGCCTCGTAATAACGGTTCAGCACGAAGGGGTTCGCCTGATCGTTGTCCAGCACGGCTGAAATATCATGCCCGATCCCTGCGCCTGTTGTATTTATGCCGGAAGAATCGCTGAGTTTTACAATCAACAGCGGTGCGGAATTGGTCACACTTCCGTTGACGAATTTTTCATCGTTAAGCCAGGCTTTGATGGTGGGCGCATCCTGGTCGTCGGGATCAATTCCCGATCCCCCGCCCGTTATCAATCGATCGTAAAATCCGCACGCATCTTCCGTACCGTTCTCTGCATACAAACTGATCCAGGCACTATCGTATTGATAACGGATGTCCTTCGGAACGATAAAGGAAAAGCTAAACAATCCGTCCTTCACCTCCGCCTTTCCCTTAAAAATGACATGATCCCGGGCTTCATAATCTGTGGGTGGGCTTCCCGCATCGTTTCCGAGCGTTCTTTTCACCTGCTTTTTATCATACACCGTGGCGAAAACCCGGCCGTTAAAATTCGACAGAATATTCCCCGACCGATCGCAAACGTTCCCGGAAATCTCTGCCTTGTCCAGCGCCCTTAAAGTATCGGATGAAGCTGTCGTACCATTTGCCCTTACCGAAGCCACACGCACCATATGTTGGGGGAAGGCCAACGACATCGCCGGATCTCCGAGTAGGGTAAACTTTCGGTTATTAATGATATCTCCGGCAACCCGATAGGTTTTGTTTTTGGCTTCCTGTACCGTCTCTCCCAGACTCCGGAATGTTCCCGAACTGCTTCTCTCCAATGCTGTTAGGAGATAGTTCTCATTCATCGTTCTGTTACTGGACGCAAAAACTGAGCGGGTTGTCGTCATCAATGCAATAGCGCCCGAATTCGGCTGCACAAGAACCTGCTCCCCAAGAGAATGGACAGCGGGATTGTCGTAGGGAGCAAAATCACAGGTTGCCGTTATCATCAGCGGATAACGGTTTTGATTGCGGAGGCTGCGGGCTGTCGGGCCGTCAAAAATACCTTCTTCCGCAAGGCGGGTAGCGCCGCCGTGACCGGTATAATTCCAGATCAGCACACCCGATTCCAGAGATGCAGAAACATCACGGGAAGCAGTCGGATAGCGGCTTCCCGCGGGAGTACTTTCCTGGGGATAGGCATCCAGAAAGATCTTCTGGGACACCATTTCGGGATTCGTCCGAAGGGACACCGCCGCAAGCTGTTCCGCATCAGCGAGATGGATATTGTTGTCTTCATCATCGGCAATAAAACAGAGGGCCGTTCTCCATACCCCCAGTGCCGCAGGCTGATGATAAGCGATGATTTTATCCACCATATTCCTGGCCTGATTCAAATCGGCAGCGGGGATCCTGCCCACTCCGATATCCAGAAGGTTCTCAGCCGCATTGTTGCCGATATCATCTCCATTGTCCAGCAATGCAAAAAAATCATCCGAGGTATAGGTCAGCAATGGATCGAGTGAATTATCGCTCTGCCACGATGGCGTGAGCATCCGATTATTGCTCACGCGGTTTCGAAAATCGTAGGAAGTGGCGCCGAAGAAGAGCAGATACTTAGGCCTTTTGGATAGATCGCCGGCTGCCCGGTCGAACAGCATCTTCATAAAATTGCGGATGGCCGATGGATCCGGGCTTCCTGAAGAAAATTCATTGTACACTTCCCCCGAAGTCACCACACGAACGGAAGTCCCGCGACCTTCGTGGAAATCCGCCAGCCGGCGCGCCTCACCGAGCAGGAGGGAATCCGTAACAATCACCATCTTGACCGAAGGAGTTGCATGAAGATCCTGATTGGCAACACGGCCTCCAGCCACAGGGCTCAGGGCCGAGGCGGGTTCGAAAGCAATGTATTCCCGTACAACGGAAGCGTCCTGCACAAAGGCAATTTGATCGCTGCTGTAAACAACCGGCAGTTTTTGCGGAGCTGCAAAATCGGTGATCTCCCAAACCTGTGTTTCCGGACCGGCACCGGATACAAGATAACGGGGCCGGTTTCCGGCATCAGAATTCAGCTTTCGGAAGATCAACTGCCCATTTCCGGATAATGCGAGTCGGCAACGGGCCTGAACGGTGATATGATCGAGCCAACCCTGGGCGCTGAAATTACCGGGATCGTAATTCATTCGGAGCCTCAACTCTTCGCCTGCAACCACCGACTCCCGATCCAGTTGAGCCTCCCGGGCAAACGGATCATAGGCGCCGCCTCCAACGGCTGGCACTTCCGTGGTGCCAAGATCGTTTCCATTCAGGCTGTAGCGGAATCGTCCGGCCGTTCCTACCGAACGCGAAACAACGGAAACGCTGGCTTTTACCGGCTCATCCTGGAGTCTGCCGGGCATCGGGAAGACGAATTCCCGTTCGGTTTGTTTGCCCGGCGCATGGGCAAACTCTTCGCCGTACCAGGCTTTTCCACTCGATAAAAAGTTGACCAGATCATTTTCGTGATAACGGACGGCATCGTAGCTGTCGATCTCCCCTGTGGCAGCCCCGCCGGAAGGTAATTCCGGTATGGGGAGGGCCGTTCCCTGTCCTACCGTCAGAAAATACCAGTTCCGGTTCGAATAGGGATTCTTTCGGACCGTGACTTTTCCGCTGTTTCGGTCGTTCTGCCGGGTGACGGTGCCGGGTGAATAAAACAGCAGGGAATTCCCGATTCGGAGCAAGGGTACCTCCCGCAGATCATCGGTGTAGGGGCCATTGCAGGCTTCGGGAAGAGGGGCACCACCGTTTCCGAACAGCCGTACCGAAGACAGATCGCCGGAGGCACCGAGTTGGGCAAGGAGGGTGGCATCAATTTTATAGATACCGGGGGTGTCCGTTCCGATTCTGAACCAGTTTCCCGCTCCCAGAACGGAATGCGGGGCGTAATTTCGCTGCGCAACCGTTGAGAAAAGAAAAAACTGTAGAAAAGCAATAATTAATATTCCTGTTTTTTTTACCATATATCGGCCCGGACGTCTAAAATTACGATGGAACACTTATTGAATGCCGGTAATAAGAAAAGATTCCGGTACTTTTTTTGTGTTGAATAAAGCAGCTATATTCGCATCCGGCTAATTTTGAACAGGATACAATAATCCGGTATTTGCCTTCGTTATGTAAATCCAAAAACCTAGCTCAATGCTATCTAAGATGAACCTGAAAAACGTTACGATCCTTTTATCCGCTGCAGTGCTGCTGGCTTCCTGTAAAAACGGAGGACTTTTTGGTAAAAAGCAGGAAAAATCATCGGTAACAGGGTGGAACTACAATGATAAGAACATGGGGGGCTTCCAGGTGTCCCGCGAAAAGGAACAAAAGACCGGTCCGGGTCTTGTTTTCGTTCAGGGTGGTACCTTCACCATGGGCGCTACTGAAGAAGATGTTATGGGCGACTGGAACAATATTCCCCGTCGTGTAACGGTAAACTCATTTTACATCGACAGAACGGAGGTTGCCAACGTTCACTACCGCGAGTATCTTTACTGGATTGAGTCTGTATTCGACGGAGATGAATATGCCGATGTTCGTTTGGGTGCACTTCCCGATACATTGGTTTGGCGCAGCGAGCTGGCGTATAACGAGCCGCTGGTTGAATATTATTTCCGCCATCCTTCCTATAACTACTACCCTGTGGTGGGTGTTACCTGGAAACAGGCCAGCGATTTCTGTCTGTGGAGATCCGACCGCGTGAACGAAGGTCTGCTGGTTTCCAAGGGATATATCAACAAAAATTCTCTCAAAAATATTTCCGGTCTGGGACAGGAAAACTTCAACACCAAAGCGTATCTGGTAGGCGAATATCAGGCTACCCCGGGTACAGCTGCGAAATCGAAGAGCAATCCCCTGAAAAACCCCAACGGTACTCCGCGTACCCAGGTTCAGTTTGAGGATGGAATCCTGCTTCCCAATTACCGTCTGCCCTCCGAAGCGGAATGGGAATATGCGGCTCTGGGATATATCAACCAGAACCCCAACCCCAGCCAGAAAGAATCCAAACGCGGTGAGGAACTTATCGGAAACAAACAGGTGTACTCCTGGAGCCAGAACGTTAACGGTCTGCGCGACAACCGTCGTGGAAGCTGGCAGGGTACCTTCCTGGCCAACTTCAAAAGAGGCTACGGTGACAACATGGGTGTTGCCGGTGGTCTGAACGACCGTGCCGTGTACACCGCTTCTGTAGAGTCGTTCTTCCCCAACGGATTCGGTCTTTACAACATGTCCGGTAACGTAAGTGAATGGACTGCCGACGTTTATCGCCCGCTGAACAGCATCGATATGGAAGACGTTGCCCCCTACCGTGGTAACAAATTCTCCCGCCTGTACAAAACCCAGGATAACGAATTTGAACGCGACAGCCTCGGTCGTCTGCGCACCCAATATGTTACCGACGAAGAAAGCCAACACCGTCGTAACTATCAGCGTGGCGACGTGATCAACTATCTCGATGGTGATACCCTCTCCGGTGTGACCTACGGTTATGGTATCACAACGCTGATCAGCGATAAATCACGTGTTGTAAAAGGCGGTAGCTGGAACGACCGCGCCTACTGGCTCTCTCCGGGTACACGCCGCTTCCTGGAAGAAGATCAGGCCAGCAGCACCATCGGTTTCCGCTGTGCGATGGACCGCCTCGGCAGCCCCGAAGGAAACGGCCGTAAAACCGGTATCATCTACAAAGACCGGAAGCAAAAAAGATAATTTAACTTTTCATAGTATAATGTTCGCAGAATGCCCCGCTGAGAGATGCGGGGCATTCTTGTATCTTTGAGCACTTAAATCCAGAAAAGTGACCATATCTGCCTTGTACCAACTGTTCCTTGAGCATCCCTCCGTTCAAACGGATACCAGAAAGCTCAAACCCGGCGATATCTTCTTCGCGCTGAAAGGTCCCAATTTCAACGCGAATACACTCGCCGAAAAAGCATTGGATGCCGGCGCCTCCTACGCAGTGATTGACGAGGCAGATTACCATACATCCGACCGCACCATCCTGGTCGACGATGTGCTCACAACCCTGCAGCAATTGGCGCAACACCATCGTCGTCAATTCAATATCCCCTTTATCGCCATCACCGGCAGCAATGGGAAAACGACGACCAAGGAACTGATTCACGCGGTCCTTTCCGCCCACTTCATAACCTATACTACCCAGGGAAATCTCAACAACCACATCGGAATTCCGCTCACGATTCTTCGTGTAAAGCCGGATGCGCAGATGGCTGTGGTGGAAATGGGCGCCAATCATCCGAAGGAAATTGAAGGCTACTGCAAATACGCCCTTCCCTCCCACGGTCTGATTACCAACACCGGAAAGGCCCACCTGGAAGGCTTTGGTAGCCTCGAAGGCGTTCGCAGGGCCAAGGGCGAACTCTACGATTTCCTGCGCTCCAGGGAAGGCACCGCCTTCGTGATGAACGATTACGACTACCTGCGGGAAATGAGCGCGGGTATCCCCCACATCGTTTCCTACGGAACGGCCGATGCCGATATCGTTGGACATGCAGCGGAATCCGCTCCGTTTTTATCGGTAGACATCACCAGAGGAATCCAGGCTACCATCAAAACCAAACTGGTGGGCGATTACAACCTCCCCAATGTTCTGGCGGCGGTAGCCGTTGGCGTCCATTTCGGGGTTCCGCAACAGAAAATTGTACAGGCCCTGGAAAACTATCAACCCTCCAACAGCCGCTCACAACTCGTTAAAAAGGGCCAAAACAGCATCATTCTGGACGCTTATAACGCCAACCCTTCGAGTATGACGGCGGCCATACAGAACTTCGCTGCAATGCCCGGAGACGGCAAGGTGGTGATGCTGGGGGCTATGATGGAGCTCGGCAACGACAGCCTTACCGAGCACGAACACCTCGTACACCTGCTGCAGCAATACCCGTGGAAGGCCGTGGCCCTCGTCGGCGGCGATTTCGGCCGGGTCAGCCATCCCTTCCGTTATTTTCCGGACGCCCTCACCGCCGGAAAATGGCTTTCGGAACAAAAACTGTCTGAATCACAGATACTTATCAAAGGTTCCAGAAGCATGGGGATGGAAAAAGTGCTGGAAACACTTGAATAAACACAATACCAAGCGGCGAATTTTTGCGAACTTTGCATTATGGAACAGGAAAAAAAGAGAAACTACCTTTCATCTTCGCTGGGATGCTACTGTCCGCGGTGCAGACAGGGCAAAATGTTTAAGAATCCTATGCAGGTTTCCCTGAAGAAAAATCTGGAAATGCATAAGGTATGCCCCGTTTGCGGACAACCCACCGAGATCGAAGTAGGATTTTATTACGGAACCGGATATGTAAGCTACGCACTGACTGTTGCCATCAGCGTTGCCACTTTTGTTGCCTGGATTGTACTGATCGGAATGTCGCTGGATGATAACCGATTCATCTACTGGCTGATCACCAACTCCGTCATCCTCGTCCTTCTGATGCCATGGCTGATGCGCGTTTCGAGGTCCCTCTGGTTTTCCTGGTTTGTAAAATACGACCCGCAATGGCGTGAACACAAAATCAAACCGGAAGATCTGGAAAGAAGTATCCCCGACCAAATGGAAAACCTCTAGGCCTCCTCGTCGAAATACAACTTATAAAAGTTTTTTCCAACAGTCTCATCATATCCTCGCTCGATAAGATCTTTCCGACCATGAATATACACGTGGAAGTTCTTATCGAGCTTTAATATTGCCTTGAAGAATTTGGATTGCTTCTTTATCGCCGAAACATGAATCGCAAACTCGTCTTCAATCTCAAAGCCGCGGTTCTTCTCGAAATTTCTTTTATAGTCCTGAAAGGTTTCCACCACTTCTTCGTGATGCATCACCTCGCGTGAAAACTCTTCCATATTGAACTGATCATGGGTTTTGAAGTATTCCATCGACCGGTTCATCATATCAATCTGATCCGACTTGGTTACTTCAAACTTCTCGGGATACTCCTGCGTGATGAATTGTTTGCAGAGATCCAGATATTTATCCGTCTGATGATAACTGTCGGAATAAGGCTGCACCTGAAGAAACTCATGAATCCAGTATTGGGTATCGTTCTTTGAGGAATCGACGACACAGCAGTAGTATCCTTCTTCTCGGTTTTTCCGGAATACCAAACAGCCCTTATCCAATTTATTGATATTTATCCCTTCCTCATGAATAACTTCATAACTCTGCCCGTGAGGGAACACCTTCAGGAAGGTTTCCTTGGTTTCCGACTTGAAAATACCGAGGGCCTTTACTTCTTCGCCCTGAAAAGGAACGTTATCGAAGGAAACGACATACAACTCCCCTTCCTTTACCCGGGCATGGGTCGATTTACTGTAAAGGAATTGGGCCAAAAGGCAAGATTTCTCCAGGAATGATGCCGGCTCATCGAAAATAGCGGTGACATAACTATACACTTCATTCAGGGCTACATCGCTCAGGTGGGTAAACCGGTAAAGTTCATCGGCATTGAACGCCCCAAGAAAATACTTGTTCAATAGCCCCCTAACCAGCTCATCATTCAGCGTCAGCGGATTCACGGAAAGCTTAAGTTCTTCTCCACGGCTGGGATTCCCTACCTTATGCACGATTACCTGATCCAGAATTACCTGATCTATTCCCGTCATTTCATTGTATTTTCGAAACGCAAAAATAGGGTCAAAAAGCACCGGAACTAATGAAAAACCCAGAGATTTTTGGTAGATTAGTCAGAATAATGGTGATGTAAGTATGAAGAAGCTCAGATGTCTGATCCTGTCCGCACCTTTCTATTTTCTGTTCCTGTGTCTGCCGGCTTCCGGTCAGAAACAGGAGGTCTTGAAAAATTTCGAAACCATCCTATTCAATACGGGTAAGATGCTGGAAGCCATCCACTATCAACCCAAGCCGTTTAACGATGAGTTTTCCGCCGCCATATTTGCCGCCAGTTTCGACAATCTCGATCCTCAGAGGCGATTCTTTCTCCAATCGGATATCGACGACTTGAATGCATTTCGGTTTCGTATCGACGATGAGATCCGCGGGGAAATGAAGGTCAATTTCTTCCTTGCCCTAAATGATATCTACCGTACCCGCATAACCGAATCTCAGGAAATCTGCCGGGATATTCTTTCACAACCCTTTCAGTTTACCGAAACTGAATATTACACTGCCGATTCCAAGGGCATGAACTTCCCGGAATCGGTGGAAGAAAAAAGAAAGCGCTGGTACCTCTACACCAAATATCAGGTGCTGAACCAGTTTGAAGATCAGCTGGCGGCTATCGCTGAGAAGGACCGCGCTGCACTGTCGGATAGCCTCGAGCAAAAATCGCGTTCCATAGTTTCAAATATCCTGGATCGGTATTTCCGGAATCTGCTCACCAAAACCGAAACCGATGAAGCCTTCAGCGCTTTTGTGAATACCGTCGTTCACCAGTTTGACCCGCATTCCGCCTATTATCTTCCCGTAGACCGTCGAGAATTTGTAGAAGGATTGAGCGGGGTGTACTACGGTATCGGCGCACTGCTGGTGGAAACCGGAGGCAAAATCGGAATTGGCGAACTGATCATCGGTGGACCGGCATGGCGTTCCGGTCTTGTTGAAAAAGGCGATATCATTGTACGGGTAGCCCAGGAAAACGAGAAACCGGTTTCAGTGGAAGGTTTTTCCATGCAGGAACTCATCAAACTTACCCGTGGAAAAAAAGACTCGCGGGTGACCATTACCTTCCGTAAGCAGGACGGCAGCCTGCGTGATGTGGAAATGGTGCGGACAGCCCTGCACATGGAAGACACGTTCGTAAAAACAGCCTTGATTCAGGACAGCACCGGCACCACGGGATACATCTTCCTTCCCAAATTCTATACAAGCTTTGGAGACGCCAACGGACGCAGCTGTGCCGAAGATATGCAGAAGGCCTTACTGGAACTTCAGCAACATGGTGTAGATGGAATTATTGTGGATATCCGCGACAATGGTGGCGGTAGTTTGGGGGAAGTAATTGAAATGGTTGGCCTTTTTGTTAACCAGGGACCGGTGGTACAGGTGAAAAGCCGGGGCGAAAAATCCGAAGTGGGCAGGATGAACCGTAAAAAAGTTTACGATGGCCCGCTCGTCATTATGGTTAACGAATTGAGCGCCTCCGCGTCCGAAATATTTGCCGGCGCCATTCAGGATTACCAGAGAGGGGTTATCATCGGCAGCAGCTCTACCTATGGAAAAGGCACCGTGCAACGATCGTTCCGGATTCCGGGCATAAACTGGAACGAACCCAGTTCCGTTGATCTCGGCACATTGAATCTTACCATTCAAAAATATTACCGCGTTACCGGAAGTTCGACACAACTCAAAGGCGTACAACCGGACATCACCCTACCGGGTTACTATGAGCACTACAAGGTCCGAGAGAAGGACGCCTATCTCCCCCTCCCCTGGGATGAAATCAGAGGGGTTTCCTTCCGTCCGCATAATATTACAGCTTCCCTTCCGCAACTGAAACTGCGGAGCGATGAACGGCTTCTTTCCGACAGTGCTATGAGAGCGCTGGGCGAACGATTGGCAGCCCTCAAGCAAACGGAAGACGTATTTCCGCTTGAACAAAATGCCTTCCGGAAGGAAAGGGAAAGAAGAAGGAACGAGCTTGCGGAAATACGCAGACTAAGCGCCCTCCCGAACCTGCTGAGTGTGCGCAATGTCCCCGCCGAAGAGGAGGCCATGAAAAGCCGGGAACAATTCCGGCAGGAAAACAACAAAGCCTGGCTCAGAAATCTGCAGAAAGACAGGTATCTGAACGAAGCCGTACAGGTTATTAAAGATTTAAGCTCCCCCCAATTGGCAAAAAAATCCAGCTGATGCCGGGAAGATTATCCTTGATCGGTAAACATTTCTGAGGGGGAGGGATCTTCATTTAAACGAATTGATCACAACAGAGAAGGCCCGTCGTCATGACGGGCCTTCGTTATGCTTAACTTTCTGAGTCTAGGCACTGCATGTTACGCAACCTTCTTCCATGGTACAGGTTTGACCTGTCAATGCAATGGATGCGTCTTCAACAACCTGCAGGTTGGTAGCTGCGGGGATAACGGGATCCATATTCTTTCCACCCTGTTTTTCTACGGTGAACTGTACCGCCTGTGCAGCCGCCTGCGTACGCAGGTAGTACATACCGGTTTTCAGTCCCTTTTTCCAGGCGTAGAAATGCATGGAGGTAAGTTTCGCCGATGTTGGCGCATCTACGAAGAGGTTGAGCGACTGAGACTGGCAGATAAATGCACCGCGATCGGCAGCCATATCAATCAGTGTACGTTGCTTGATCTCCCAAACGGTTTTATAGAGATCCTTGATGTCGGCAGGAATTTCATCAATCTTCTGGATAGATCCATTGGCCTTGATGATTTTATTCTTCATATCATTATCCCAAAGGTTCAGCTGAACAAGGTCACGCAGCAGGTGTTTGTTTACCACGATGAACTCACCGCTGAGTACACGGCGGGTGTAGATATTAGAGGTATAGGGTTCGAAACATTCGTTGTTACCCAGGATCTGAGAAGTAGATGCGGTGGGCATCGGCGCAAGCAGCAGTGAGTTGCGGACGCCGTGCTGCATAACTTCTTTTCTAAGCGAATCCCAATCCCAACGGTTGGAGTCCGGCTTTACACCCCAGAGATCAAACTGGAACTTACCTTTGGAAAGCGGAGAACCCGCAAAGGTTGAGTAGGGGCCTTCGGCAATGGCCAGATCCTTGCTGGCGGTCATGGCAGCAAAGTAAATGGTTTCGAAGATATCCTTGTTGAGCTGACGGGCAGCTTCGCTTTCAAACGGCATACGCATCAGGATGAAAACGTCGGCCAGCCCCTGAACACCCAGTCCGATCGGACGGTGACGGAGGTTCGAATTTCTTGCCTCTTCAACAGGATAGTAGTTGTAGTCGATAATCTTGTTCAGGTTTTTGGTTACCTGATAGGTTACTTCGTACAATTTCTGGTGATCGAACACCCCGTCGTTTACGAAGCGGGGCAGCGCCAGTGAGGCGAGGTTACAAACCGCCACTTCATCGGGAGAGGTATATTCGATAATTTCTGTACAAAGGTTGGAACTCTTGATGGTTCCGAGGTTCTGTTGGTTGCTCTTGCGGTTGGCAGAGTCTTTATACAGAAGATAGGGTGTTCCGGTTTCAATCTGCGCTTCGATGATCGCAAACCAAAGTTCCTGAGCTTTTACCGTTCTGCGGGCTTTCCCTTCCTGCTCGTATTTTGTATAGAGGGCTTCAAATTCTTCACCCCAGGTTTCGTGCAGGCCCGGTGCTTCGTTCGGACAGAACAGGCTCCATTCGCCGTTTTCTTCCACACGTTTCATGAACAGATCGGGAATCCAGAGCGCGTAGAACAGGTCGCGCGCACGCAGCTCCTCCTTACCGTGGTTTTTTCTCAGATCCAGGAATTCGAATACATCGGCATGCCAGGGCTCGAGGTAGATGGCAAATGCGCCTTTTCTCTTGCCACCACCCTGATCCACGTAACGGGCTGTATCGTTGAATACGCGCAGCATGGGGATGATACCGTTGGAGGTACCGTTGGTTCCGCCGATATAACTTCCTGTGGCGCGCACTCCGTGGATAGCCAGACCGATACCACCGGCACTCTGCGAAATCTTCGCGGTTTGGCGCAGTGTATCGTAGATACCGTCGATGCTGTCTTCCTTCATGGTGAGCAGGAAGCAGGACGACATCTGAGGCTTGGGAGTACCCGCGTTGAACAGGGTTGGGGTAGCATGTGTAAACCAACGTTCACTCATCAGGTTGTAGGTGGTGATGGCACTTTCAATATCGTCGCGATGAATACCGATGGACACACGCATGAACATATGTTGCGGGCGTTCGGCGATCTTACCGTCGATCTTCAGCAGATAGCTTTTTTCGAGCGTTTTAAACCCGAAATAATCGAATCCGAAGTCACGGTCGTAGATGATGGTCGAATCCAGCAGCTCTGCATTTTTTTCGATGATCTCCATGATATCATCGGCGATCAGCGGCAGGTTCTTACCGGAACGGGGATCGGTATAGTTGTAGAGTTTCCGCATGGTTTTGCTGAAGCTCTTCTCGGTATTCTTGTGCAGGTTACTTACGGCAATCCGGCTGGCGAGAAGTGCGTAGTCCGGGTGTTTGGTAGTGAGCGAGGCCGCCGTTTCCGCAGCCAGGTTATCCAGCTCGGTGGTGGTTACACCGTCGTAAATTCCTTCAATCACCTTCTTTGCTACATCAATCGGGTCAACCAGGTTACTGAGACCGTACGATAACTTTTGAATCCGCGCGGTGATCTTGTCGAATTTCACGCTCTCCTGTTTGCCATTGCGTTTGATAACGAACATGAGATTAAATATTTAATGGTTAGGAAGTTTAATCTGATCAATTGGAATCGTAATACTAGAAATCTTCGTCGAGGCTGAATGTCTGTGATTCTTTGTTTCCCGACATTACACCGGCCTTCTGATAGTCACCCACACGCTTCTCGAAGAAGTTGGTTTTTCCCTGAAGGGAAATCATCTCCATGAAGTCGAAGGGGTTGGTGGCATTGAACATTTTGGGATAACCGAGCTCTGTCAGCCATCTGTCGGCAACAAATTCAATGTACTGCTGCATCAGGCGGGCATTCATGCCGATCAGGTCAACCGGCAGTGCGTCGGTGATAAATTCTTTTTCAATGGCCACGGCATCGCCGATGATCTTGTACACCTGCTCCTGAGAAAGTTTGTTCTGCAGCATGCTGTAAAGCAGGCAGGCAAATTCGCAGTGCATTCCCTCATCACGGCTGATCAGCTCGTTACTGAAGGTAAGACCCGGCATCAGACCGCGTTTTTTCAGCCAGAAAATAGAGCAGAAACTTCCGGAGAAGAAGATACCTTCCACAGCCGCAAACGCTACCAGTCTTTCCGCAAAATTTCCTTTCTCGATCCAACGGAGTGCCCATTCCGCCTTTTTCTTAACCGCATCAACGGTTTCGATGGCGTGGAACAGACGATCCTTTTCCTTGGGATCCTTGATATAGGTATCGATCAAAAGGGCGTAAGTTTCAGAATGGATATTTTCCATCATGATCTGGAACCCATAAAAGCAACGTGCTTCGGGCAATTGCACTTCACTCATGAAGTTAACGGCGAGATTCTCGTTCACGATGCCATCACTGGCGGCAAAAAATGCCAGAACATGCGAAATGAAATGGCGCTCACCATCGTTCAGCGATGCCCAGTCTTTCAGATCTGCACTCAAATCAATCTCTTCAGCGGTCCAGAAACTTGCTTCATGTTTCTTGTACATCTCCCACACAGCCGGGTAATTGATCGGTAGAAGCACGAATCTGTCTTTGTTTTCCCTCAACAGGAGTTCATCGGAATTTTGCATGGTCATTTCTTTTTATATGTTAACCTACGAAAGGTACGGAGACAACAAACCGGCCCTCTGGTGAGAGACCGTGCTCAATCAAGTACCTTATTTCGGGAATATTTCCTGTCAATAACTGCTTCGGAATGGCTCTTCGTCTTGCTGCCCTGCAGGTGCAGAACAGATAATAAATCCTACATCCGGCCAGAACCGGACGCCTGTCGTTATCTACTTTTTACAGTTCCATTTTTTACCGTCCCGCAGAGGTAAAGCGGGCCGACCGTCACAGATATTGGAGATACTTCTGCAATAGTACAACCCATTCACACATCAGCTCAAAAAAGAAAATCACACCCTGTTGATAACAATTTCCCGGCTTTTTGGAATTCAGATTTCACAGACGTTTCACGGAATTTCAACCCAGGAAATTAACCAGATACCCAGATACGCAATCATATTATAGCTTTTCATGATGCCAAAAATTTTTCACGAAAATAGTCTACTATTTTTGTAGACTTTTAAAAAATTTATACTTTTACCGAAACAACAGATTATGCGCTCAGATTCTATATTCTCCAATTACCCCGAGGACGCTCCGCAACAAACATTGCAGGTATATACCCGCCACCTCAGCCCCGCCAGAAGAGGCACCATACTTTCCTTTCCCCGGCTGGAAAGAAGCCGGCTCCTGCCCTCGGCATCCTTCACCTCCGATACGGACCTGTTTTCCGAAAACCCCGACCGCCCTCGTCGGCCCATCGTGCTGCTGTTCTATACACCACGGTGGCCGTCGCCCAACGCACAGGTGGCTTTCCTGGAAACCCTGGGAAACGACATCCAGATCATGGGCGGGGAATTTTTGGTCATCAGCCCGGTGCCCATCTACTTCTGGAAACGAATATCCGGCCCTGAGCGCTCCTTCAGCGTGTACGCCGATACCGACAACGGACTGGCCCACCTTGCCGGCCTGTACGATTATTTCAATCCCACCTGGAAATGGATGTCGGGCATTGAAGAAAACACGCCCCTTCCGGCCCTTTTTGTGGCATCCCCGAATGGGAAAATCCGCTTCCGCTATATTGATGCCGGATTCTCGCTGTACCGGCCCCAACCAGAACTGCCGGTAAACCTGCTTCGCCGGATGCTGACTCAGGTTTACCGGTATAACCCACAGGCAGCCCGTGCGGCTTCCTGATCCATAAGTCAACCAGCCAAACCATGAAACTGAATTATCTGGCACTTGCCGTGCCCATGTTTTTGCTGTTCATCTACCTGGAGTATGTGGCTTCGCGAAGGAAGGGATTGAACTATTTCAATTCCCGAAATACCATTGCCAATCTAAGCATCGGCATTGCCGAACGGCTGCTCGATGTATTTGTAACCGGGTATTTCTTTTTTTTCTACGACTTCCTTCAGAAGAACTACGGACTTTTCGACATCAAACCGGGCATTCTGCTCTGGCTTGGCTTATTTATTGTTACCGATTTTATCTGGTACTGGTATCACCGCCTGGCCCATGAAATCAGTATCTTCTGGGCCGTACACGTTGTACACCACCAAAGCGAAGATTTCAATTATTCGGTATCGGCCCGGATCACCGTATTCCAGGCCGTCGTCCGAACCGGATTCTGGTCGGTATTACCGCTGATCGGCTTCCCCGCTTCCATGATCACCACGGTATTGCTGGTGCACGGCCTTTACCCTTTCTTTATTCACACCCAAATGATCGGCAGGCTGGGCATTCTGGAGTATATTTTGGTAACACCTTCACACCATCGCGTGCATCACGCCAGCAATCCGGAATACCTGGATAAGAATTACGGTGATGTGTTGATCATCTGGGACAAACTGTTCGGCACCTTTAAAAAAGAAGAAGAAAGCCGGAAACCGGTTTATGGCCTCACCGAGCCGCTGAATACCTATAGTTTTCTTTGGCAGCATTTCCACTTTATTGTTGCCGCAATCATTGCCGTCCGGCGGGCACCCGGATGGCGCGCCAAATTCCGGATATTGTTCGGACGCCCCGACAATGTGGGAAAAGATGCGAGCCGCCGGGCCCACGAAATTTTTCGGATACGGAATGAACGGACCGCGGAAGATCAGGAAGGATTAAACCGTTATGTGACGGCGCAGATGGCCGTATTGCTGGCCACGCTCTTCTTTTTTATCCTATTTGAACACTATATGCCGTTATGGGCAAGCCTTACCTTTTTACTGTTCACATTTTTGACGCTGATCAACTGCGGAGCGATCATGGAACAAAAAAAGTGGATCTTTTATCTGGAGTTGGCGCGGGTGATTGCCATCTTACTGCCGGCCGCCTGTTTCGGAGAAGGCGAATACATCCGGATCATGACCACAATACTATCATTGTTACTGATTTTACCTGCACTCAACTACCGAAAGTCGCAACAGTACTACCTTCGGCTGGTGTATAAAAAAACTATGATAACTCGGTAGCTTTTGGTATCTTGTCGTAAAACGGGACTATGCTGTCACAAACCATCGCCGCCGCTTTGAACAAACAGGTAATCATGGAGTCCGAAAGTTCCCAGGCCTATCTGGCCATGGCTTCCTGGGCCGATATTCAGCCTGGCCTCGACGGGGTTGCCAACTTCTTTTATCAGCAGTCCGACGAAGAGCGGATGCACATGCTGAAGCTGATGAAATTCATCAACGAAAGAGGTGGATTTGCGGTAGTCCCACCCCTGGAGCAACCCATACTCACCTATCAGTCGCTCCAACGTGCCTTTCAGGAATTCCTGAAACACGAAATTGCCGTAAGCAACAGCATCAACGAACTCGTTCACCTCTGTTTGGCCGAAAAAGACTACGCCACCCATAACTTCCTGCAGTGGTACGTTACCGAACAGATGGAAGAAGAAAATACCGCGCGGATTCTGAACGACAAGCTCGAACTGATTGGCGAAGACAAAAGCGGTCTTTATCTGTTCGACCGGGATATTATGGCTTACCGTGGTAAAACGTAAAAGATCGCTGGGAAATCCCACCGATTCTTTTTAACTTTACGAAGAAGGATTGGCGGTACCTGTAATACCGACCCCACTCCCAACCCTTATGAATCTTGCAGAATCTTGCTTGTTTGCTTAATGACTGCCTTGCAGCCTAACTGCTTTTTTAGACCAAAACCAACCAAAACATATGCAAGACAATCGAATTCTGACAACTGTTCCGGCTGGAGATACCCGGCATAATGATTACGGCTGGAACTATACCCACAACGCTCCTTCTACAAGGTCCAAACCCCGTCGGCTAGGATGGTTGATCGGAGGAGCAGTGGCACTTACCGGTGCCTCGATTGCTTTTTTCCTTCTCCGCTCCGATATGTTTCAGGAGCCGGCCCCCGTAATGCAGAAACTCACCACCGAAACGGCCCAGCGTAAAATGATACGCCTGCCCGACGGCACCCAGATATCGCTTAACCCCCTCAGCTCACTGTCCTATCCGGAAAGCTTCAGCGACACCAATCGCGAAGTGGTATTGGAGGGAGAAGCCTATTTTGAAGTGGCCGACGATCCCAACAGGCCCTTTACCGTCCGTTCCGGAAAGCTTAAGACGGTTTTCCCGGCCGGCAGCGGCAACAGCAGTGCCATGGTTCAGGCCTATTCCAACCAGCTGTATCTGGCGTCGACCCTGTTGAACGGCAATGCCAACGTAAGTACCGATAGCGTTGAGGAGGGAGAACCCGCGCCGCAGCCTATTGCACTCAAACAAAATCAGGCCGCTATCTATATTCCGGAGAACAACGAATTTTTCAGCCAGGACTTTCCAACGGCCGACCGCTACCTGAAGCCCCGCATCCGCGGCCAATACCGCTTCTGGGGTCAGTCGCCCCGCGAGGTCCTCAAGGAAGTTCAGCGTACCTATCCCGACGAGGTTGAACTGAAGGGCAATTTTGAACACTGCCGCTTCTATGGCGTATTCCAGGCACAGGAACCCCTCGAAAAATTCCTCAACAGCTTTGCGACCAGTATCAATGCCAAGCTCAGCAGAAACGGGGAAACCTGGGTACTCACAGGAAAGGGCTGTAAATCAAATGATTAATCTTTTCGGCGACTCCTAAAAAAAACTTCGGAAAGTTCAGATACTTCCCTATTTTTGCAGCCCTCAACATTGGAGACGTGTCCGAGTGGTTGAAGGAGCACGCCTGGAAAGTGTGTATACGGGAAACCGTATCGCGAGTTCGAATCTCGCCGTCTCCGCCAGCAAAGCCTGCAAATCATTGATTTGCAGGCTTTTTTCGTTTGGACCCATAATTCACCATAGGGCCGCCGCCGCATATCATTATTCAATGCACCCCTTTTTGGACCCGGTCGAAAAACCCGGGCTTCTTCCCATTGGCGAAATCAGCGTCTTGCCCGTTGCCGTGTTCAAATAGTCATTCAGGATGTAATCGGGATTGATCTGCCTAAGCTTACCTTTTGCAGGAGCTTTGGTTTTGATTACGATGACACCGTTGGCACCTCTGGAACCATAGATGGCTGTGGCGGACGCATCTTTTAAGATCGTCAGACTTTCGACCTCATTTTCATTTATGTCGAGCAACTTCTGAAGGGTGGTTTCAAACCCATCCAGAATTACCAGCGGTGTATTCATTCCCGCACGGGTATCGTCCCTTAGTTGATCCACATTCGGCAAGCTCGAATTACCTCTGATCTGGATCTCCGGAAGACGATTCGGATTATTACCAAAGGTGTTACTTTGAATAATGTTGAATGCAGGATCGATGTTCCGAAGGCTTGTAATCAGATTTCGGTTTCCGAACTGCTGTAATTCCTTGGCGGTTACTACAGTGGCAGCTCCTGTATAGGTTTCCTGCTTTCTGTTGAAGATACCCGTTGTGATCGAAACAGCCCCTAACTCGGATGGTGCAACTTTTAATGTTACCTGAAGCTCTTTCCTGTCCGAAAGAGGCACGGCTATTTCAGTAGGCGTAAACCCAATGAATTAAATTACCAACACTACGTTTTCGACGGCTTCAACGGTAAATTCCCCCTTCGCATTGGTAGTAGTACCTTTAGAAGTTCCCTTGATGGTCACGGATGCACCGCTGATCGGATTGCCGTCGCTGTCTTTTACAACACCTTTGATCGGCTCCGCAGCCAGCGCTTCAAGTCCCAGCGGATCTGCGGAAGCCCTTCCGGTGGTGTTATCCTTTGTTTTATTTGATAAGACGATATTTTTACCGTCAATTCGATAGGTTAAAGGCTGATCTTTCAAGATCAGGTTCAGGAAGTCGATGAGAGGCATCTTGTTCACATCAACAGAAACCGCATGACTGTTTCTCAAAATTTCGGCATTTCCAAATATCGTATACCCGGTTTGAGACCGGATGGCGCCGAATACCTCTTTTAATTGCAGCTTTTTACCGGATAAGCTCACGGTTTGGGACAGTACCGACGCCCTGGCGCCCAAAGTCATACTAATCAGGAGAACAATAACCAATTTCACGACTAATAGAATTTTTCTTCGGGTACAGTCCGGCACCAGCCATTGGGGTATGGCTCCGCATGCACCCATAACAGTTTTTTGCATAAATTGCATTGTTTGGTTGATTAAAAAACGATTCTCAAAGTTTTAGTCCGACTAAACATCCACCGGAAGTGTTGCAACCACTTCCGGTTTTGTTTTTTTATTTATTTATTGCTTCATTTTAACACAATAAGTGTGCGGTTCTCGATACGGAATCGTACCCCCGAATCTTTTAAGGCGTTTATCAATCCCTGTAAAGTGAGGTCACGACTCAATTCGCCGAAAAATTTAAATTCCGGAATCTGCGATCCTTCATAGACTATTTCGATATCGTACCACCGCTCCACCTCTTTCATCACATCATCCAGGGAGGCCCCGTCGAAATTAAAAAGCCCGTTTTTCCAGGCCACTACTTTGTTCAGGTCGACCTTGCTCGTAACATAGATCCTACCATCCTCCCAGCCAGCCTGCTCTCCGGGTTTCAAAACCCGGGCATTGTCCGGGCGGTTTTTCTCGTAAAACTGAACCGCACCTTCGATCAGCGTTGTATTGAGCGTATTCGTGTTTGCATACGAATTGACGTTAAATTGGGTTCCCAGAACCATCACTTCTGCCCTGTCGGATATGTTCACCTTAAAGGGCATAGCCGGATTGGGAGCAACGTCGAAATAGGCCTCCCCGGATACATAAACCATACGCTCCCTATTGGTGAAAGCAGTTGGATAGCGAAGTGTAGACGCAGCATTCAACCATACTTTTGTGCCGTCCGGCAGTTGAACAGCAAACTGACCTCCCCGGGGAGTGGTAAGGGTATTGTAAACCGGAGATTCACCTTCTTTCATCCCACTATATATCAGTTCGCCGTTCTGTAGGCTTACTGTTGTTGGCCCGTGCTGTATGGTTTTAATCGAGTCACTGTCGAGTACAATCGTGCTACCGTCCTCGAGGGTCAGGATAGCTTTATGGGATGCAGGAGATATCGGTTTTTCCTTCGCAATGGGCTGCTGGGCGGGTTGAGACGAAGTATTGTATAAACGCCATAAATAGACACCTCCGGCAAGAATCAGTATCATCGCGGCAACCCTCAGCCACACCGATGGGAAGAATCGCAAGATCGATTGGTTAGCCGCGGGCTCCTTTATACGACGATTGTCCGCGGCCATCACAGCCTCCGTAATTTTAGTCCAGTAATCCGGATTTTCATTCCCCGGGGCAGCCGACCGGGCAGTCTGCTTATCCAAGTAACTCCGGATCAATTCCGTGGCTTCAAATTCAGGATCATTGGAAACCAACGATTCCAGGTCAGCAAGTTCCTGTGCAGAAATGCCGCCGTCTTCTAACTTTTGTAAAAGTTCTTTTAATCGTATCCTATGATTCAAAATATGATAATATTAGGTGTCTATGTAACAGACGCACGACGCGATCGATAGTACCTATTCTTAAAAAGAAAAATTATTCCCGGCAAAAATCGAGAGAAAAACAGGTATCAATATTTCCCGTTGAATGAGGTATTCACGTAAAAATTTCAGGCTTCGGGTGAGAGAGTTCTTAACCGTCTGCTGGGAAATACCCAGTTGGGCTGCAATTTGAGCCGTTTTGAGCCCCTCTTCCCGGTTAAGTCGGTAAATCTGTGCCGCCTTTTTGGGAAGTAAATTAATGGCATCCTGAATATGCCGCCGGGTGTCCTGAAAATGATGGTAATCTTCCGGATTAAGTGCGCCTGGAGTAAATTCCTTGATGTGACTGACCGATTTCTCGGCAATTTTCCTGCGCCGGAGAATGGAAAAGCATAAATTATAGGTGATACGTAGTACCCAGGAAGTTAGATTGTTAATTTCGGCGATATGCCCCCGGTTCATCCAAAGTCTAAGAAATACATCCTGCACAACGTCATCTACCAAACTATCGTTCTGAAGTAACCTGGATGCATGGGCATGAACCAAAGGCCCAGGTTTAAGAATCATTTTTCTAAAGGCCTGCTCTTCATCTTCTAAAAATTGCTCACGAAATTCCGTATATATGGTGTCCTCCAAAGAATGGACTTAGTTTTGGGAAGATGCAATTTACCGAAAAATATCGCAACAATGCTCCCGCTGCGCTCCCGCTATCGCGGAATTATATTAGGAAACCAGCTCAATCGCCCTGATTGAACTTCCGTTGCCACGCTCGGTTCAGGGTTCGCCTCTTTATTCAGCCATGGGTGATTGGGTATATCAGGGTTGGAATAAACAGCAGCCGATGGTGGAGGGGTGAACCGGAATGCGCAGAACCAGAGATGGCCGGGAAACCTTCTGGGTGTATGGGATTTACGGGCTGCCTTGAGGATCAGGAAAAGAATCCCGCCCAATTCCTCAATCCCTAAATCGTGTTTGTCTTCCTTGCGGCCCACCAGAAGATAAGCAGCCATATCAGCCCCTTGATAAGGAAAAAGAGGAATCCCCAAATGCCGATCCGTTTCAGCCATTTCCTGAACTTCGACGGATTGTTACCTTGCTCGTCCATAAAGGTGTAAACTATTAAGTTACGGAATTTTCCCGACTTCGGCAAGTATTCCGCCCGGCACAGCTGTTCCTAATTGGTCGTCATTTCCCCGCGCAGGGAGGTCTGCATCAGCCGCTTGACATCCGATTTGGAAAGAGGCTGGGCCAACAGGAACATCAACTTGGTAACAGCCGCCTCGAACGTCAGATCGTAACCGCTGATCACACCCACATCCTGCAGGTACTTGCTGGTTTCATAACGGCCAAGCTCAACCGCACCACCATCGCACTGGGTGATGTTTACAATAATCAGTCCGCGCTTGATGGCCCGTTTGATACAGGCGATAAACCATTCCTGGGTCGACGCGTTGCCGCTGCCCCAGGTTTCGAGGATCACAGCCTTGGCCCCCGGCGTATTGAGCACGGCTTCGATGGTGTTTTCGGTGATCCCGGGGTACAGCTTCAGCACGGCAATATCCGGACAGAGCTTTTTATAGACTTTCAACGGAAGCTCGGGATGCTTCAGGATAAACTGTTTTTGGTATTTGATGCTGATACCGGCCTCTGCCAGAGCCGGCCAGTTCATGGAATAGAACGCCTCAAACTTTTCGGCATTGTACTTCTTGGAGCGGTTGCCGCGGAAAAGCTGATAGTCGAAGTAGATACAAACTTCCGGAACCAGGGCCTTGTTTCCCCTCCGCGCGGCCGCAATTTCGAGGGCGGTGATGATGTTTTCGCGGGCGTCGGTACGGATCTCCCCGATCGGCAGCTGCGAACCGGTGAGCACCACGGGTTTGCCAAGGTTTTCCAGCATGAAGCTCAAAGCTGAAGCGGTAAAAGCCATGGTGTCGGAACCGTGCAGCACCACAAAGCCATCGTAGTCGTTGTAGTTCTTCTCAATAATGCCGGCCAACTCGATATACGACTGGGGCAGCATATTGGAAGAATCCATGGGCGGATTGAAGGCATGAACCTGAAAATCGTAGCCCAGCCGGATGATCTCCGGGATATTGTCGCGTATCTCCCGGAATCCGATCGGCTTCAGCGTACCGGCCTCGTCGTCATAAACCATTCCCACCGTACCCCCTGTATAGATAATCAGAATCCTTGGTGTTGCTCTGTTGGCAGCTGTCATAGTTTAAATAAACGGTCTGAATTGGCTGTGGTAATGCGAGCGACTTCTTCTTCAGAAACGCCCTTCACTTCGGCCAGTTTTGAAATTATGTATGTAAGATAACTACTCTCGTTTCTTTTTCCACGCAGCGGAACCGGGGTCAGGTAGGGCGCGTCGGTTTCCAGAACGATGTGCTCCAGCGGAATCTGCTCCAGTATGGCGGGCAAACCCGCATTCTTGTAGGTCAAAACCCCTCCGATTCCCAGAAGCATGCCGGCGTTGATGATCTGCCGGGCCGACTCCAGGCTTCCTCCGAAACAGTGAAATATTCCCTTAAGCGTACCGTCCTGAGCCTCACGTACCATGTTGATGCACTCCTGCATGGAATTACGGGAATGGATAACGATGGGCAGGTTGTATTTTTTTGCCCAGGCAATCTGGGTGCGGAATGCCTCGTATTGCTGCTCTTCGAAGGTGCGGTCCCAGTAAAAATCCAACCCGATCTCCCCGACAGCCGCAAATTCCCGCTTCGACAGCCAGTCTTCCACGATGGCCAGTTCTTCGCGCCAGTTTTCCTTTACGTAGCAGGGATGCAGCCCCATCATGGCCTTGCAGACCCCGGGATAGTCCGCTTCCAGCTTCAGCATCCCGGGTATGGAAGAACTGTCGATTGCCGGCAGGTAAAATGTTCTTACCCCCCTCTCCCTCGCTCTGCCAATCATTTCGTCCCGGTCGCCATCGAATTCCTCAGAATACAAATGGCAATGGGTATCAACAATTTCCATTTCTTCGAGATTTTGCGCAAAGGTCGAAAAAATTCGGGGAATGGACAGAATTCTTGTTTCCGGACTAATCCGCTGATTATTAGGTGGATTGAAATTTGATAAATTCTGTTTTGTTGGCAACAAATATTTGAGATAAGAATTATTTGTTATACCTTAGTGAAAGTTTTCATAGGGTACGGATTAAAAACGGGCCAGGGTTTCTACCCCGGCCCAAAATTTTTCAACCCCTTCCGTCAGTCTGTCAGCCCGAAATAGCCTCAAAACGAAAGCCTTTTTCCGCAAAAAATTCCAGTGTCTTTTCCAGTGCCACACGCATTCTCGGCAAAGCTTTAGTGCTGTCGTGAAACACGACGACCGAACCGGCACCTGCATTCAGCAACACATTTTCGGTACAGCGTTCAGGACTGAGTTTGACATCAAAATCGCCGCTGAGCACCGTCCACATTACAATCCGGTATCCCAACCGACGCCGAAGCTGCTGCGATTGGAAATGGCTGATTTTGCCGTAGGGCGGGCGGAAAAGGTCGGAGTCGATGTATTTTTTTGCCCTGTCAATGTCTTCGAAATACAGCTTATCCCGGATTTTCCATCCGTTTACATGATGCCAGGTATGGTTGCCCACTTTATGACCGGCGTTGAGAATGCGGGCATAAATTTCGGGATATGCTTCAACGTTTTTCCCGATGCAGAAGAAGGTAGCCCGCGCAGCATATCTCTGCAAAAGGTCCAGCACAAGCGGGGTAGCTTCAGGATGCGGGCCATCGTCGAAGGTCAGGTATATCGTTTTTTCAGCATCCGGTAATTCCCAGATACACCCGGGATACAGTCGTTTTAGCCACCAGGGTGTTTTAACGAGGTAAAACATGCATCTAAGATAGTTATCTTTGCGCCATGAGCAACAACAATACTGTGCGTGTACGGTTTGCACCGAGTCCTACGGGAGGTTTGCACCTGGGAGGCGTCCGTACCGTTTTATTCAACTATCTTTTTGCGCGCCATCACGGCGGACAATTCATACTTCGTATCGAAGATACCGACCAAACGCGCTATGTGCCCGGCGCCGAAGAATATATTATCGACTGTCTGAACTGGTGCGGACTTATTCCCGACGAAGGTCCTCATATCGGCGGCCCTTATGGCCCCTACCGTCAGAGTGAGCGCAAAGCCATATACCGTCAGTACGCCGAACAACTCGTTCGCGACGGCAAAGCCTATTACGCGTTTGATACGCCGGAAGAGCTGGAGGAAATGCGGGTCCGCTTTAAAACTGAAGAAAACCCATCACCGCAATATAACCATGCCATCCGCACCCAAATGCGGAACTCCCTTACCCTCAGCGAACAGGAAGTACAGACCCTGCTCAGCGAAGGAGCACCGCATGTCATCCGCATCAAAATGCCCGAGAACACCACGGTACGTTTTACCGATATGATCCGGGGCGATGTGAGCTTCAACAGCTCCATGGTCGACGACAAGGTGCTGCTGAAGGCCGATGGGATGCCGACCTACCACCTGGCTGTGGTAGTCGACGATTACCTGATGAAAATTACCCATGCTTTCCGCGGTGAAGAATGGCTGCCTTCCGCTCCCGTGCATCTGCTGCTTTGGGAATACCTGGGATGGAAATCTTCCATGCCGCAATGGGCGCACCTGCCGCTGATCCTAAAGCCCGATGGCAACGGTAAGCTGAGTAAACGCGATGGCGACCGTCTGGGCTTCCCCGTTTATGCCATGAACTGGACCGATCCCAAAACCGGCGAACTCACCCAGGGATTCCGCGAAAGAGGATTCCTGCCCGAAGCATTCGTAAACATGCTGGCCATGATCGGCTGGAACGACGGTAGCGGTCAGGAGATTTTCTCCCTGCAGGAACTGATCGAAAAATTCGATATCGCACGAGTACACAAGGGCGGCGCGAAATTCGATTTCGAAAAGGCGAAATGGTTCAACCACGAATACATCAAACATACTCCGGATGCAGAACTGGCCAAACTTCTGACTCCCGTTCTGGCCGAAAAAAATATTCAGCCTGATCCCCCCTACGTGGAAAAAGTCTGCAGCCTGGTAAAAGAACGCTGCTCTTTTGTAAACGAGATTTGGGACAATGGCTTTTTCTTCTTCATGCAACCGGAAACCTACGATCTGGCCGGCATTCTCCCCAAGTGGACAACGGAGAAGACCAATTTCTTCCGCGAATGGAGCGAACAACTCAACAGCATCACCAACTGGGGAGCTGCCGAGCTGGAGACGTCGTTCAAGACCCTTGCCGCGGAAAAAGCCATCAAGCCGGGTGAACTCCAACTTCCTTTCCGCATCATGCTGGTAGGCGGTAAATTCGGTCCTACCGTGTTTGATATCGCTGCCACCATCGGTAAGGAACAAACGGTTCTCCGGATTGCTGCCGGGCTAGCAGCCATCGCCGACGCGACCTAAACAAACACATAAACGATTGCAAATGAATCAAACGCTCAACCGGCCGATACGCGTGCTCGTTGCCAAAGTGGGCCTCGACGGCCACGACCGCGGCGCAAAAGTTATCGCTACGGCGCTCAGGGATGCAGGTATGGAAGTTATCTATACCGGCCTTCGGCAAACCCCGGAAATGGTTGTCAGTGCTGCTCTTCAGGAAGATGTCGACGCCATCGGCATCAGCATCCTAAGCGGCGCACATATGACCGTGTTTCCGCGCATCATCGCACTGATGAAGGAAAATAAGATGGACGATGTTCTGCTGACCGGCGGGGGAATTATTCCCGAAGAAGATATGCTCCAACTGCAGCAAATGGGTGTAGGCTCGCTGTTTCCTCCCGGAACTTCCACCGAGGAAATCTCAGGTTATATCCGCAACTGGGTGTTAAACCATCGTTCATTCTAAAGCCATTGCCATGTATCAAACCATTCTGTTCGAAGTAAAGGATAAGATAGCGACCATTACGATAAACCGTCCCGACAAAATGAACGCGCTCAATGCAGCAGTGATGAGCGAGCTGGATCAGGCCATATCGCACGTGTATAACAATGCCGATATCAAGGCCGCAGTACTTACCGGTGCAGGCAGCAAAGCTTTTGTTGCCGGTGCCGATATCAGCGAGTTTCAGGGACTGAGTCTGGAGCAGGGAAAACAACTCGCCAAAAAGGGACAGGATATTTTCTTCCGCATCGAATCCTGCCCCAAACCCTTTATCGCAGCCGTGAACGGATTTGCCCTGGGGGGAGGATGTGAACTGGCCATGAGCTGCCATTTCCGTATCGCCTCGGAGAACGCAAAGTTCGGACAACCGGAAGTAAACCTGGGACTGATTCCCGGTTACGGCGGTACACAGCGGCTTACCCAACTCATCGGGAAGGGACGGGCCATAGAGCTGCTGATCACCGGAAATATGATCGATGCGGATACCGCTCACCGTTATGGGCTGGTGAATCATGTACTACCTCAGGAGAACCTGCTGAACAAAGCATACGAAATTCTTGGACTGATCAATACCAAAGCTCCGCTGGCCGTTGCCCACTGCATACGACTGGCTAACGCCGCCGGAAGCCCGGAAGGATTCGAGGCAGAAATCCAGGCATTCGGGGAATGTTTCGCCACTGAAGATATGAAAGAAGGCAGCACTGCCTTTCTGGAAAAAAGGAAACCTGTATTCAGGGGAAATTAATTCAAATGACTCCTACTAAAAAAGGTCCGGTATACCGGACCTTTTCTATTACGGGAAGAACGGATTATTCTTCCGCCTTCCAAACATTGTTGGAAGGATTAACATCGGGATAGTTTTTCTCCGGATCAATTTCAACCTTTGCGATTTTTTCTCCGGCATTAACCTTAAATGTCCAAACCTTGTTTCTTTCCCAGATTTCAACGGGAAGTTTTACGTCGATTTTTTTACCGGAAGCTGTGGTCACCTGTACCTCTACCGGCATCGGCAGTTTTTCCATGTTGGCAATGGTGATCAATGCGCCCTGTGCCGGGTCGTTTTTTACGTATTTCACATCAGTCACCGCCTGATCGAGTTTCCAGTTTTCCAGGAACCATCCGCGCCAGAACCAGGAGAGGGATTCGCCGGACACATTTTCCATGGTACGGAAGAAGTCGTAGGGAGTAGGATGTTTATAGGCCCAGCGATGAATGTATTCGCGGAAGGCCCGGTCGAAGCGCTCGGGGCCAAGGATCTGGTTGCGCAGCAATTCCAGGCCGATAGCGGGTTTGTAATACAGCAATGTTCCGATATTTCTTTCCTTCATGCCGGCAGGTGCCGTCATCACCGGTTCCAGGTTGTCGTTCATGAGCATATTGGCGATTGCATGCATATTCCTCTTCGGCTCACGGTATTCACCGTTGTTGAATTCATCGGTGGAAATGCCGTTGATAAAGGTGTTGAAGCCCTCGTCCATCCAACCGTGCAAACGCTCGTTGGAACCCACGATCATGGGGAACCAGATATGCCCAAACTCATGGTCGGTTACGCCCCACAGGCTGGCTTGACGGGACTGATAGTGACAGAAAACGATTCCGGGGTATTCCATGCCGGCAACATTTCCGGCCACGTTAACGGCAGTCGTATACGGATAAGGGTACCATTTACGGGAATAGTGCTCGATGCTGGCTTTGGTGTATTCGGTGGAACGTCCCCAGGCTTTCTGACCGTCGCTTTCGATGGGATAGGCCGACATGGCAAGTGCGGACTTTCCATCCGGAAGGTTGATCCGTGCGGCGTCCAGAATAAATGCCGCCGAGGAAGCCCAGGCCACATCACGGGTATTTTTCATGCGAAAACGCCAGGTGAGTTTTCCGTTGGAAGCACCGGGAGCTTTGGCAGAATTACCGATTTCGGCAGCCGACCGGATGATAACCGTTTTATCGCTGGTTTTGGCCTGCTGGTACCGCTTCAGTTCTTCGGTATTGAACACTTCCTTCTCGTTGAGCAGTTCGCCGGAGCAAACCACAATATGATTGTCCGGAGCGGTGATGGCAACATTGAAGTCGCCGTAACCCAGATAAAACTCGCCGGGTCCGGTGTAGGGAACGGTATTCCAGCCGAGTACATCGTCATAAACGGCCATGCGCGGGTACCACTGGGCTACGCAGAAGATTTTCCCGTTTTTGGTATCCTGGATACCGGTTCTGTCGGCCCCGAATTTCGGAGAAACATAGCCGAATTCGATGGAGAAGCTGATTTTCCCTCCCCCCGCCTTCAGTTTTTCCGGCAGGAAAACCTGCATACGGGTATCGGTGATTTCGTATTTAAGGGCAGCGCCGCCTTTATTCTTTTTGCCGGCGAGTTTTACCTCGCCGATCTTAAATCCACCTTCTACCTGCTCGCCCTGCGTATCATAGCGGCTTCCCAGCGGCGACACGATGGCTTTTCCGCGGGCATCCCTGGCAAACAAGTTCTGATCCAGATGAACCCAGAGAAAGTCCATGTCATCCGGACTGTTGTTGGTGTAGGTAATGGTTACTTTCCCGCTGATGAGATTGCGGCTCTCGTCGAGGCTTACGGCCAGATCGTAGTCGGATCGGTTCTGCCAGTATTTCGGCCCCGGCACCCCACTGGCGGAACGGAATTCGTTACCTGTACTGGTGTAGAAATTGGGGTTAAAGGCCGCGTGGTAGT
>JGI12420J12819_1000143_pt1 | contig 50492 bp, 27 predicted proteins | sample Passage237A_FD_12819 | JGI IMG/M metagenome (IMG submission 12819) | reverse complement strand
TCTTCGTCGCGCCGGCCGGGCAACCGGAACAAGGGTGTCGCCCGGTTGCGCGCAGGGACGCCTGCGACCTTGCCGAGCACTTTGCGGGCCGCGGCTGCTGCATCCGGGATGCCGTAGCCGGTCACCGGATCCCATCCCAGCCCCAACTGCGCCCGCGCACCGGTCTGCGCCAGCACGGTGCGCAGGCCCGGCTCCATGCCGACCGGCGGCTCGGGAACGCTCCCCGGCACCAGCGGGTTGATCGAACGCAGCAGGCCCATCACCCCCGCGATCTGCGGGGCCGACATCGAGGTGCCCGTGCACCAGCCGATCCCGTCTCCCATCGGCGTTCCGTAGCCGTCGCCGCACTCTCCGTAGTCAACCCAGGTCGTGTTCGGATACGTCGTGGACAGGACACGCTTGGCCGAGCCCAGCGTCTCCTGGTGCGTACGCGGTCCTGTACATCTGAATTCCGCAATGCTTGCACGTTCCTTGAACACCGAGACCGCTTGCGCCATTCGCACCGAGCAACCCTGCGACATGGGTACCGTGACCCAAGATGGCCGGCGGCATCAGAGTTCCAACCGGAGTGCAGCTCCCGGCATCGATCCACATCGACTTTTTCTCGTCGACATCCAGCGGGTCGAATCCTGACTGTGCCGGCCTTCCCGTCAGTCCGACATCCCGCGACGCGGTCTTGACGAAATTGCCGCCGACGTAGGTGCTTCCCGAGAACTGTCGCAACGCAGCATGGTTCCGTTGGCGCCGAAGCGCGTCGAAGGCCCATGGCCGGATTCGACCAGCTTGATCCGCACGCCCGAAGCGTCGAGCTCGTGCGCCAACGATGCGGTGAAGTCCCCGATGGCGGCGTTGCTCTCCGGCAGGCGGCGACCAGCGGGGTTGGAGACAGCGTCGCGCCGGATGCGACATTGACGATCGTGCAGCGCCCCGTTCGCGGAACTGCGAGATCACCGCCTGGCACGTCGCCATGACGCCGAGCGAACTGGTCTCGAAGATCTCGCGCACCGTGGACATGGGGGTCGCCTCGAATGCACCGAACAGACCGATGCCGGCGTCGTTCGCCAGCACTTCGATGGGTCCGGCGGCATCCGGTGCCCGCATGATGCTGCCCGCCCGCGTTGCATCCAGAGGCAGGATCCGCACGATACGGAAGCAGCTCCCTCCGGGGGCGTGCGGCACGCGCGGGGCGGAGATCAACCCGGAGCGAACGCCGTTGACCACCGACGCCGACATCCACGTTCCGCCCGGTGCGTCGGCAGCCCTTTCCGCAGTGTCCGGACGAGCCGATCCACCGCCCCGGACCGGAACCGGAAAGCGCAAAGAACCGCATCTTTTTCGCGTCCGCGTGCGCGCAAGCGCAAAAAAAAGCGCTACGCTAGGCGCCGCGGCACATTCACCGCCGCACCACCCTCACGGAGAGACGAAAACATGGCTACATCCAAGAAGCCGGCTGCTGGCAAGAAGGGCGCATCGAAGCCGATCACCGAGCCGCTCGGCAAGTCGGGCCTCGTTGCATATCTTGCCGAGCACAGCGGTGTCGCGGCGAAGGACGTCCGCGCCGTGCTCGCAACGCTCGAGCAGGCCGTGGCGAACTCGGTCAGCAAGAAGGGCGCGGGCGTGTTCACGCTGCCGGGTCTGCTGAAGATCACGGCCGTCGCGGTGCCGGCGAAGCCGAAGCGCAAGGGCATCGATCCGTTCACCAAGGAAGAGCGCGTTTTCGCGGCCAAGCCGGCGACGGTCAAGCTCAAGGTGCGCGCGCTCAAGAAGCTCAAGGACGCTGCACTCTGAGCCTTCTTGTCCCATCGCAACACCGCACACCGCCGGCCTTGCGCCGGCGGTGTCGTTTCGGGAGCACGCTCACACCGTCGCGGGATTCGGCTTGGCCGGATCGAGCTTCCACTGCTTGATCGCGCGAGCGACGTCTTCCGGATTCATTTCGCCATCCGCAGCCAGTGCCGCGATCGCCGCGTGCGCGATCCAGTAGCGGTCCACCTCGAAGAACGCGCGCAGGTTCGCGCGCGTGTCGCTGCGACCGAAACCGTCGGTACCGAGCACGACGTAGCGCTTGCCGTGCGGCACGAACGCGCGGATCTGGTCGGCGTACTCGCGCACGTAGTCGGTTGCCGCGATCGCGGGGCCGGCACGGCCTTCGAGGCATGCGGTGACATGCGCGATGCGCGGCTTCTTCTCCAGTGGATGCAGGCGGTTCCAGCGCTCCGCATCGAAGCCATCCTTGCGCAGTTCGGTGAAGCTCGGGCAAGACCAGATGTCGGCGGCCACGCCGAACTCCTTGTCCAGCAGTTCCGCCGCGGCGATCACCTCGCGCAGGATGGTTCCGCTGCCGAGCAGTTGCACGCGCGGCTGTCCCTTCTTCGACTTGCCGGCATCGCGGAACAGGTACATGCCCTTCACGATGTCGTCCGCCACGCCGTCCGGCATGTCCGGGTGCGGGTAGTTCTCGTTCATCACGGTGACGTAGTAGTACACGTCCTCCTGCTCCTGCAACATGCGCCGCATGCCGTCCTGCAGGATCACCGCAACCTCGTAGGAGAACGTCGGATCGTAGGCGCGGCAGTTCGGGATCGCACCCGCCATCAGGTGCGAATGGCCGTCTTCGTGCTGGAGCCCCTCGCCGTTCAGCGTGGTGCGTCCGGCGGTACCGCCGACGAGGAAGCCGCGCGAGCGCATGTCGCCGGCGGCCCAGGCGAGATCGCCGATTCGCTGGAAGCCGAACATCGAGTAGTAGATGTAGAACGGAAGCATCGGCACGTTGCTGATTGAATAGCTCGTCGCCGCGGCCATCCACGCACTCATCGCACCCGGCTCGGTGATGCCTTCCTGCAGCACCTGCCCCTTCTGGTCCTCGCGGTAATACATGAGCTGGTCCGCGTCGACCGGCCGGTACTTCTGGCCGAACGGCGCATAGATGCCGATCTGCCGGAACATGCCTTCCATGCCGAACGTGCGCGCCTCGTCGGCGACGATCGGCACCACGCGCGGCCCCACCTGCTTGTCGCGCAGCACGAGGTTCATGCCGCGCACGAACGCCATCGTGGTCGAGATCTCGCGGTCGCCGGAGCCCTTGGTGATCGGCTCGAATGCCGCAAGGTCGGGCACCGCCACGGAAACGCTGCGGGTGCGCCGCTGCGGCAGGAAGCCGCCAAGCGCGTTGCGACGCTCCAGCATGTACTGCACTTCCGGAGAATCCTTGCCCGGGTGGTAGTACGGCACGTCCTTGAGCTTTTCGTCGGGAATCGGGATCTGGAACCGATCGCGGAAATGCCGCACCGCGTCGTCGTCCAGTTTCTTCTGCTGGTGCGTCGGATTCTGCGACTCGCCGGCCGCCCCCATCCCGTAGCCCTTGACCGTCTTGGCGAGGATCACCGTAGGCATGCCGCGGGTGTTTACCGCCTCGTGATACGCCGCGTAGACCTTGTGCGGGTCGTGGCCACCGCGGTTCAGGCGCCAGATGTCGTCGTCGGACAGGTTCTGCACCAGCGCGGCCGTTTCCGGATACTTCCCGAAGAAATGCTTGCGCGTGTACGCACCGCCGAACGCCTTGCAGTTCTGGTATTCGCCGTCGACCGTTTCCATCATCAGCTGGCGCAGCCTGCCGCTCGTGTCACGCGCGAGCAGCGGATCCCAGTAGCTGCCCCAGATCGTCTTGATCACGTTCCAGCCGGCACCGCGGAACACGCCCTCCAGTTCCTGGATGATCTTGCCGTTGCCGCGCACCGGGCCGTCGAGGCGCTGCAGGTTGCAGTTGATCACGAAGATCAGGTTGTCGAGTCCCTCGCGACCCGCCAGCGAAATGGCGCCGAGCGATTCGGGCTCGTCGGACTCGCCGTCGCCCATGAAGCACCAGACCTTGCGGTCGCTCGGCGCGATCATGCCGCGGTGCTCCAGATACTTCATGAAGTGCGCCTGGTAGATCGCCTGCAACGGCCCCAGGCCCATCGACACCGTCGGCACCTGCCAGTAGTCCGGCATCAGCCACGGATGCGGATACGAAGACAATCCCCGTCCGTGGCCGGCAACCTCCATGCGGAACAGGTCGAGCTGGTCCTCGGCAATGCGTCCTTCCAGGAACGAGCGCGCGTAGATGCCGGGGCTCGAATGGCCCTGATGGAAGATCAGATCGCCCGGATGGCTGTCCGACGGCGCGCGCCAGAAGTGGTTGAAGCCGACGTCGTACAGCGTCGCACTCGACGCGAAACTCGCGATGTGCCCGCCGAGCTCGCCAGGCTTGCGATTCGCGCGCACGACCATCGCCATCGCGTTCCAGCGGATCATGCAGCGGATGCGCCATTCCATGTTGCCGTCGCCCGGCATGCGCGCCTCGCGCTCCGGCGGGATCGTGTTGACGTAGTCCGTCGTCGGCGCGAACGGCAGGTGGCCGCCGGCTCGGCGCGTCTCGGCGACCATGCGCTGCAACAGGAAGTGCGCGCGGTCGGTCCCGTCGGCATCGATCACCTTCTGCAGGGATTCGGTCCATTCGCGGGTTTCGGTCGGATCGAGATCCTGGTCCAGGATGTCGTTGAGCTGATTCATTGCGAGTCCTTCTTGGCGCGCCCGAGGTACGTCGCGCCGGGCCATGGCAGTGCTTTCGTGGATCGCGAAGTGTAGCCCGCGGACATGCGTGCCGCATGCTGCGCATGCGCCGCAGAGGCCGGCAGCGATCGGGTGGCCTTGTCGCGCAGGATGTCCGCTCGCGTTCCCGCCGCGCCGTGACGATGTCCGCCGGCACCCCGAAACGACGTACCCACATGCATCTGACCCGAAGGGAATCCACCATGCCACGCCTGTCCAGCCTGCTGCTCGGTCTACTCGCCACCCTGCCGGCCTCGGCCGCCGACCGCATCTTTGCCGACGGCTTCGATCCCGCGACCTGGGTAATGGGCTACTACGTCGGCTACGAGCGCAGCCTGCTGCCGCAGGCCGAGATCGACTTCGGCACGATCTCGCACCTGATGGTCGGCCGGGTGCGCCCGCTCGCCAGCGGCGACATCACGACCGACTACGACATCGACGCCACGAACGGCCCGCTGTTCGCGCAAGCATCGGTGGACGCGGCGCATGCGGCGGGACGCAAGGCGATCCTGATGGTCGGCGGCGCCGGCGAGGCGGCGAGCTGGCAGGGCGCGGCGAGCTCGGCCAACATCGACCACTTCGTCGCGAGCCTGCTCGCCGAAGTCGATGCACGCGGCTACGACGGCCTGGACCTCGACTGGGAGATGCCGTTCGACACCGCCATCGACGGGCCGCGCATGAAGGTGCTTGCGCAGAAGCTGCGCGCGCTGCGACCCGGCCTGCTGCTCACGATCCCGGTCGGCTGGTTCAATCCGAACTACATGACGCCGGACCCGTACTGGGCCGAGATTGCGCCCTTGTTCGACCGCATCAACATCATGACCTACGACATGGCCGGCTCGGTCGCGGACGGCTGGACCGGCTGGAAGAGCTGGCACAGCTCGGCGCTGTTCAACACCGATCCTCCGACACCGACATCGCCATCCGCGGTGGACGTGAGCTATCGCCTCGGCTTCCTGCCGACCGGCGTGCCGGCGGCGAAGCTCGGCATCGGCATGGGCTTCTACGGCTATTGCTGGCACGGCGTTACCGGCCCGCACCAGGACGGCGGCACCGTCGTCGCCGCCGACCAGACGATGAGCTACGCCAACATCGTCGCCCAATACCCGGTCAGCGCGACACGCCAATGGGACGCGACCGCGCGCGTGCCGTATCTGTCGTCCGCAGCCGGAATCGGCCCGCACGCCTGCACCTTCGTCAGCTATGACGATCCGCAGTCGGTCGAGGAAAAAGGCGCCTACGCCCGTGCGAACGGCATCGGCAGCGTCATCATCTGGACCATCGGACAGGGCCATCTGCCCTCGCAGCCGGTGGGCCAGCGCGACCCGTTGCTTTCCGCGCTGCGAACGGGGCTCGGCAACTAGCCGCGCTTCGGGAAGGAGCCGCACTCGTTCCTTCCCGACCCGGCGCATCCCGCACGCGCGCGGACCCGCTTCCGGCAAAGCGGATGGCGCATGCGGTCGATTGGCTCGCGCACGCGGCGGGCCGTGCGGATGGCATGACGCCGGACGGGCTCCGGGCACGAAACCGCAGGATGCGATCGGCGCCACGCCCCGGAAACGAAAGCGCCCGGGCGAGCCGGGCGCTTTCCCATCGCATGTCGGCCCGCGCCGATCAGAACCCGCGTTCGCGGCGGCGCATGCCAACCAGCGCACCGCCACCGACCAGCACGAGCAGTGCGAGCAGCGCCCACTTGTCGGTGGCCGGAACGGGGCGAACATCTCCGCCCGAGCCACCGCCGACCACCACGGTGGAACTGGACGAATTGTCGTCCGGGTTCGGGTCCGGCGTGTCGGAGTCGACCGTGGCCTGATTCACGATGCTGCCCGCCGCCGATGCCGAGACCAGCACGTTGATGTGGTAAGTCGCCTGCGATCCGGCTGCCAGGTCGCCGAGCTGGCAATCGGGCACGCCATTCGGATCGTTGAGGCAGCCGGTGGTATCCACGAACGCCAGCGACGCAGGCAGCGTGTCGTGTGCGACCACGGCGATCGCCGTGGCGGGACCGGCGTTGGCCACGACCACTTCGTATGTCAGCGGCTGACCGGCCACCGGCACGCCGAGGGCACGCTTGGTCACGCGAAGATCCGCCTCGTCCGGCAGGTTCGGAATCACGTCGACGGGCGAATCGTCCTCGTTGCTGGACGGATCCGGGTCGATCTCGTCGCCGCCGACGGTCGCGTGGTTGACGATCGATCCGCTCGCGGTATCCGCGACCACCGCGGTGATCGTGTAGCTCGTGCTCGAACCGTTCGCAATCGTGCCCAGCGAGCAGGTCGGAACGCCCGCGGGGTCCTCCGCGCAGCCGCTGGTCGTCGCCGAAGCGATGCCGGCCGGCAGCACGTCGGTGACCTGCACGCCGGTCGCGTCGTCCGGACCGTTGTTGGCGACGACGATGGTCCACGTCACCGTACCGCCCGGATTCACCGTCGCGGCTCCGGCGGTCTTGGTGATCACGAGATCCGCAGCGCGCGTCCCGACCGCGGTGTTCGCGTCATCGCCGTTGTTGGACGCGTCCGGATCCGGCGTGTCGGAGCTGGCGCTCGCGGTGTTCACGATCGGATTGGCGCCGGCGTAGCCGGACGGTACCTGGTAGGTGACGCCGATGGTCACCGAACTGCCGGAGGCCAGCGTACCGAGCGCGCACGGGAAGCCCGCCGCGCAAGGCGCGTCCGCCGAGACGAACACAAGGCCGGCCGGCGTCGGATCGGCAAGCACGACGTTGTCCGCATCCGACGGCCCGAGGTTCTCCACGGTGATCGAATAGACGACGTCGTCGCCCGGGAACACGCTCGCGGAGCCGGTCTTGGTGACCGCGAGATCGGCCACCGGCGTCACGATCAGCGTGCCCGTCGCCGGGTCGCCCGGCAGGCCGTTGTCGGAATCGATCGGGCCGGTCGTGTTGACCAGCGCACCGTCGATCTCGCCGACGACGTTGGCGACGATCGCGCAACTTCCGCTCGCCGGGATGGTGCCGCCCGCGAGCGCGAGGGAACCCGCGCCCGGCGCGGCCGTGACGGTGCCGCCGCAGGTATTGGAGACGAGCACCGGAGCGCTGCCGTTCACGAGCCCCGCCGGATAGGTGTCGGTGAAGCCGACGCCGGTCAGCGCAAGCGTGTTCGGGTTGGTCAGCGTGATCGTCATCTGCACCGTATCGCCCGCCCCGGCAGTGGCCGGATCGAACGACTTCTGCGCCGTCGGTTCAGGCAGCGCGTTGCCGTTGATCGGCACATCGTCGGAATTGTTGCTGTCCACCGGATCGGGCTGGTCGCCGCCGTTGCTGGTGGCGACGTTGACGATGCTGCCGAGCGTGGTCACCGTGGCCTGGATGGTCAGCGTGACGGTCGCACCCGGGCCGCTGGCGTCGAGGTTGCCGATCGTCCACAGGCCGGTGATGCCGTCGTAGGTGCCCTGCGAAGGCGTCGCGGAGACGAAGTCGAGCCCGGCCGGAAGCTGGTCGGTGACCGTGACATTGGTGGCCGCGCTCGGGCCGTTGTTGGTGACGGTCACCGTGTAGGTCACCACGTCGCCCAGCGTCGCGTTCGGATCATCCACGGTCTTGATCACCTGGATGTCCGCAGCCTGGCCATTCACCGGCACGCCATCATCGTTGTTCGACGGATCCGGGTCGAACTGGTCGCTGCCGACGACCGACGCATTGTTGATCACCGAATCGGTGGTGTTCACGGTCACGACGATGTTCAGTGTCGCGGTCTGCCCGGCCGCGAGGCTGCCGACCGTCCACAAGCCGGTCGCATCGTCGTAGCTGCCCTGCGACGGCGCCGACGAAACGTAGTCCAGACCGGCCGGCAGCACGTCGCCGATGACCACACCCGTGGCGTCGCTCGGGCCCGCGTTGTAGACGCTGATCGTGAAGGTCACATTGCTGCCGAGGTTCGGCGCGCTGTTGTCGACGATCTTCTCGACCTGCAGATCGGCCGCCGGCGCACCGTTGATCGGCGCCGAACTGCTGTTGTTGCTCGACACGGGGTCGATCTGGTCGCCGCCGGNGCGCGTCGCGGTATTGACGATGCTGCCCGGCGCGGAGACCTGTGCCTGCAGCTGCAAGGTCGCGCTGGCACCGACCGCAAGCGGCCCGGGAATCGTCCAGCTACCGCTGCCCGGATCGTAACTGCCCTGGTCCGGCGTCGCCGCGACGAAGACGAGGCCGGCCGGAAGGCCATCGCTGATGATCACGTTGGTCGCCGGGCTCGGGCCATGGTTGGTCGCGATCACGGTGTAGGTGATCGTGTCGCCGACATTCGGCGCATCGTCGTCGACGGCCTTGAGCACGCCGATGTCGGCGGCCTCGTCGATCTCGGTCGAATCGTCGTCGTGGTCGTTGCCCGGATTCGGATCGTCCGGCGTGGCGACATCCACGCCGTTGACGAGATCGGTCGCGTCGTCGGCCACGTCCACCGTCAGCACGATCGGCGGATAGCTCGCACCCGCAGCCAGCACGTCGCTGCGCTCGCATCCGAGCGGCGACAGGTTGCAGGTCCAGCCGGTGCCGACGATGGTCGTCGCGGTCAGTCCGGCCGGCAGGGTTTCGCTGACCTGCACGAGGCCGGTGGTCGGTCCCGCGCCGACGTTGGTGACGACGATGGAATACGTCGCACCGATCTGACCCTGATGGAAGTTGCCGGCATGCGTCTTCTCGATCGCGAGATCCGGCGGTGCGATCACGGTCGTCTGCGCGTCGCCGGTCGCCGGGCTGCCGGAATCCGGATGGTTCGGATCGGTCGGCGACCATGCGCCTGCGGTGTTCGTGAACGGGGACGGGCCCGCGTATGCGGAATCGACGTGGAAGGTGACGTTCAGGCTGACGCTGCCGCCCGCCGTGATGGTGCCGAGCGCGCACGGGAATCCGCCGGCGCAAGGCGCATCCGCGGAAACGAACGTGATGCCGGCATTCGGCGCGGGATCGTCGAGCATCACCGATTGCGCATCGGACGGTCCGGCATTGGCGACCGTGATCGCGTAGGTCACGTCGTTGCCGGCGACGACGCTCGTCGTGCCGCTCTTGGTCACCGACAGGCTCGCCTGCGGCACCACGACGGTCTGGTCGTCCGCCGTGTTGTTGACGGTCGTGCTCTCCGGTGTCGTGGTCGCGATCTCGCTGTGCACCGGAATCGTTCCGCCGTTGACCGGCGCGGTGTACGTGAAGCCGATCGTGACACCGCTGCCGGGCGCGAGAAGTGCCGGCATGCCGGTGAAGGAGACCTGGCAGGTCGTCGCGTTGTAGTTCGCGGCGACGCCAGCCGGCAGTGTCGGGAATGCCATGCCCGTCGGGCAGCTGCCCGGCGTGCCGATGACCAGCATGTAGGTGACGGCTTCCGCGTTGGCAGTCGCCGCCGCCAGATTGCCGTAGGTGACGGTGCCGGCGACCGTGTCGCCCGGATCCGCCGTCGGCGGCACCGTGATGGTGGTGGCGACGTCGGAAATGATGACGTCCGTCGAAGCGCTCGCCTGATTCGGAACCGGCTGGGTCGGCGGGTTCGGCGATGTCGCCAGCGGATCCTCGATCGAGTCGATGGCGACCGTCACCGGCACGGGGCCCGTCGCCGGCGCGGTGTACTGGAAGTTGAACGCAAGCGACTGTCCCGGTGTCAGCGTGGTGGGCATGCCGCTGAACGTCACCTCGCACGTGGCTGAGTCGTAGCCGAAGCCGACGCCGGCCGGAAGCAGCGTGAAGTTCACGCCGGTCGGGCAATTGCCGGGCGTGCCGATGACGGCCGTGTACGTGAGGCCGGTCGCGTCGGCAGACGCGGCGTCACCCGCGTGCGAGTACGCGATGTTGCCGTACACCGTATCGCCCGGAAACACGGAGCCGGTGACGCCGACCAACGCGCCGACGTCGGTCAGCGTCGATCCATCCACGATCTCGATCGGGAGCTCGAATTCCTGGCTGCGCTCCAACGCCCAGAGATCCAGCCCCTTGAGGTTGCCGAACGCTTCCGATGCGCTGTTGTTGCATTCGGTGCCGCTGTTTCCGCCCGCGGTCCACCAGCGGTAGTAGCGACCGGAGCCGTCTGCGACGGACGAGTCGACGCCGGTCAGGGAATGGTCGGGTGTCGGCGGCACCTGCAGGTTGCCTGCGCCGCACAGACGGCCATTCAGCTCGCCGACCAGCGTGCCGCCGCGCGTGCGGTAGCCGCGGTCATCGAAGTAGACAATGCTGTCGCCGGAGCCGTTGAGCTTGGTCAGCGTCGGGCCGCCCCAGGAATTGCGCTCGATGTCGAGCATCGGGAAGTGCGCTTCGCCGTTGCGACCGACGATGCGGAACTCGTAGTCGCCGACCGGGAATGCCGTGCCGTCGTTGCGCAGGCCGTCCCACAGCACCGCATGACTGCCGGTCGCCGCAATGCCGGTCAACACGCGATTGAGCGGATTGGCGGGGTCGAAATCGATTCCGTCGTTGCTGATGACGATCTCGTAGGTGAGCGTATTGACCGTGTCGAACTGGAACACGCCGCCGGCCGATACCGTCGACTGGTTTCCGCTGAGGTTGCCGACGAAGGTCGGGTTGGTCAGCTCCGGGGCCGCGGGCACCAGCGGAATGCCAAGCGCGCCGAGCGTCCTGGCCACCTCGGCCGCATTGGGGCCGGATGCATCGACGTCGGCGAAGAAGATCGGATATTCGGGCTGCTGCGGCGTGACGCCGGCAGGGAAGCTTCCGGTTCCGACGAGGTGGCTGTTGCCGCGTACATCCTTGTAAAGCGGCGCGCCGGTATCCAGGAATCCGCGACTGTTGGCATAGAACGCCGCCGCATTCGGATCGATGCCGCGCATGATCTGGCGGTACCGGTATCCGTCGCCGGTCACGTAATGCAGGGAGTATTCGACGGGACGCGGATTGGCGCCGGTGTAGCCCACCCATGCGTAGGAGAACAGGCGACCGTTCGAATCGGTCGTCGACGTCGCATTCGCGCGTACCGTCACGTCCCATGCGGAAACCTGACTCGACAGCACGTCAGGGTTGGCGACGGAACCGTTTGGCGTGCCCCCGCCGCCCGATGTCGCTCCGGTGAACTGGACGCCGTAGATGCCGTCGCTTGGCGCGAGATAGGCACACGGCGCGAAGCCGCCGGGAACGGTCACGGAGTTGTCGGCGCTGTTCGGGCCGGCCAGCTCTTCCGCGCGGCTGGCGATCAGGCCGAGACTGCCACCCGAGTAGCTGCCGGCCGGCGGCGTCGCGGACGCGCACGAGAAATCCGCCGTGGCCGGCAACGTCTCGTCCGCCTTGGTGCCGAACGATTGCGGATCGTAGATGCGCACGTCGCCGCCATTTGCGCGGTTGCGCGAGCCGACGAGGATGTACTCGCCTGCCTGCGCATACACGTACAGGAACTGCCGGCCCGAGATCGCATTCATGTAGCGCTGAGTCGTCCGCAGGTCCATTGCGGAGCGGTATGCCGACGATGGATAGGTCGCGGGATACAGGTTGCGGCTGCCCTCGGCGAACGCGGGCGAAGAAGTCGCGCCCAGCAGCGCGAGCACGGGAACCGCGACCCAGCGACGAACGATAGCGGGCCCGCTTGATGCGGCATCGCGCGCGCCCGCGATGCACACCCGCTTCGGACGGGTTTGAAAGGGCTTCATGATTCTGCTTCTCCCAGGTTGATGGTCGCGACGGCAACCACGCCGGACCCGTGAAGATCCGGCTTTCGTGCATTGCCATCGGACTGCCATGCGGGTGGCCCCACCTCCCTCCGCACATGGCTTGCGTTCAAGGCTAGAAACGCGAGGCGGAAAAGACAAGCATGCCGCCACGACCGGATGCATCATTTGACGAAAAATCATCGATTTCTCATATTCATTTCCCGGCGATCGGCCCCGGACATGCGACGATCCACCACAGGCAAACGCAGTGGCGCATCGCGGCATGTCGCGCAGCGCTGCCGGCACGGTCGCGACGTCGCGACGCTCTGGGTCACGCACGGCACGTGACGGACGATGTCGAAGGTGCGAACGGCAGGCATTGGCACCACGATCTGCTTGCGCCTTGTCCGCCGCGCCCGCGAAAGCGCGTATGGAACAGGAGGCGCCGTAGCCGCCACGCGCGAGACCGCGCAAACCATGCAGTCATGAACGGGGCAAACATGGATTCCGCGATTCTCGAACGAAGCAGGAAAAACCGGCCCGCGCCGGTTCCCGCCGACAATGTCCCGCACGACCGCCGTACTGCCCGACGCCGCGCCTTCGCAGGGCTGGCCGCGATCCTGCTTGCCGCGGGCGGCGTTGCGCATGCCGACGTCACTCTCTATGACGACGCATTGCAGAACGGCTGGGAGAACTGGTCCTGGGGCGGGGGCACCAATCTCGCCAACACCACGCCGGTGCATGCCGGAAGCCGGTCCATCTCGTTCGCCGGCAACGACTACAACGCGGTTTCGTTCGGCACATCGTCCCCGCTCGTCACCGGATCGCTGCAGAGCCTGCGTTTCTGGGTGCATGGCGGCACCACGGGCGGTCAGGCAATCACCGTGTTCCTGCAGAACACGCAGACGGCGGACAGCGCCAGCGCACCGCTCGACGGATTCGTCAGCGGCGGCTCGATCGCGGCCAACCAGTGGCGTCAGGTGACCGTCCCGATGTCGTCGTTTGCGGCGCTGGCCGCATTCGACCAGATCGCGCTGATCAGCGAGTCCGGCGGCACGCAGCCGACGGTCTACTTCGACGACGTGACCCTCGTCTCCGGCGCGAGCGGCGAGGACCTGATCTTCGCCAACGGCTTCGAAGGCGACGGCTCGCCACCCGCGGGCGGCCTCGTGATCGAGCGCGGCGTCGGCATCGACGGCATCGCCGGCGACCGCTTCACCTGGCGCGATTCGGCCAGCCAGCCGCGCTCGGCCGTGCTCGCGCACAACAACGCCGGCACCACGGCCACCGGTTCGCGCGGCGGTGAACTGCGCGAGTTCCAGTACCAGGCAGGTGGCGCCACGCGCACGGTGCGCGCGACTTCCGACGGTTTCGGCGGCTTCGGCTACGTCGTCGCGCACGCAGGCGACGAAAGCCACTGCACCGGCGGCGGCGACAGCTCAAGTCTCGGCCACTTCACGCCGGGCAGCTTCCAGCGCGTGTTCGAGGGTCGCCACCACGCGATCTTCCGCTTCACGCAGAACTATCCGCGCTACTGCACGACATCGGCGCCGGCACAGCAATACAACGTTCCGGTCACGATCGACTGGGTGTTCTCCAACGGCCGCGACGATCCGCTCTGGTCGATCACGTGGGATCTCTCCGGCGTTCCGGTCAACCGCCTGTCCGACGATTCGCGAGCACCCTACGGGCAGATGCGCATCGACGGCGCCGCCAGCGACGCCGCGCGTGCGCAGATCGCCGGCGTCGCCTGGGGCGACTACTACCGGTTCACGAGCACCACGAACCCGGTCACGTTCAACAGCGCATGGACGTGGAACCAGGCGAACAGCGTTCCCCACGTGAAGCTCTGGACATCCGGCGTCGACGCCACGATGGGGACGGTCCAGACGCAGACCATCCAGCAGCAGGATGCCGGCGGCTACTGGGGTCAGGATCTGTGGATGAAGACCAGCGCGACCGCCAGCGGCTGCCCGGGCAATTACCTGATGCCGTGCGACTACAACTGGCCCTTCCAGTCGATCAACTACGAGCTGTACGGCGGTGCGACGCAGAACGCGCGCCTCGCCTGGGGCACGAACTTCGGCTTCCTCGGCCAGCAGCAGTACCGCATCCGCGGCAACGCATGGTACGGCGGCGGCGCGAACGCATTGCCGGGCGATCCGATGGCCAGCGGCTGGCCGAAGAAGAGCTATTCGACGTGGATCGTGCTCGGTACGCACTCGTCCGATCCGGTCGGTGCACGCGTCTCGGAAGTCGCCGCGGTGCAATCGCTGGCCCTGACCGCAACCATCGGATCGGTCGCCACGCAAGGCCCGGCCGGCATCGCGGACGCGACGCCGTACACCTACGCGCCGGCTGGCTGGGATCGCGTCTATGGCGCGTTGACGTTCCATGCGTCGTCCAACCGCATCGATGCAAACATCGCGGTCGGCGCCGGCACACTGCGCAATCCGCTGATCGTCGTGCGCGGCTGGACCGGCGGCCTGCCATCCACGCTCAAGCTCGGCGGCGCGACGCTGGTGCGCGACGTGGACTGGCTGCCGTCGCCGCGCAGCGGCGCGAACGAACTGTGGATCACGCTCAGGCGCAACCTGTCCGGTGCGTCGAACCGGCTGGAGATCGCGCCGTAGGCGAGCCCCGCCCCGAGCCGCGCGATGCGCGGTTCGGGGACAAGGAACGTGCAGACACCACCCCCACGGGAATCCTGCCGACCTGAACGGGCCGCAGGGGCGTCGGGGGCCGACCGTGCCGCAGGACAGCCGGTCCGCCGCATCAGGTGGCCGCGATTCCCGCGCGGATCTGCGCCTCGACCACCGCCAGCGCGGTCATGTTGTAGACGCGGCGCACGGTCGCCGATGGCGTGAGGATGTGCGCGGGTCGCGACAGGCCCATCAGGATCGGACCAAGCACCACACCGTCGGTCATGACCCGCGTCATGTTGAACGCGATGTTGGCGGCATCGAGGTTCGGGCACACGAACACGTTCGCCGCTCCGGACAGGCGCGAGTTCGGGAAGATGCGCTCGCGCACCTCCGGATTGAGCGCCGTGTCCGAATGCATCTCGCCTTCGATCTCGACCTTCGGCAGCCGCTCGCGCAGCAGCTCGACGACGCGCCGCATCTTCTGCGCGCTCGGATCGTCGTGGCTGCCGAAATTGGAGTGCGAAAGCACCGCGACCTTGGGCGTGATGCCGAAATACTTGAGTCGCAACGTCGCCTGCGCGGTCGCCTCGGCGATGCGCTCGGCATCGGGATCGACCGCGACATGCGTGTCGAGGAAGAAGAACACCCCGCGATCGTTGAACACCGCGCTCATCGCGGACATCTTCTGCACGCCCGGATCGTAGGGAATGATCCCGCGCAGGTAGCCGAGCTTGCGGTGGTAACGGCCGACGATGCCGCCGATCAGCCCGTCGGCCTCGCCCCGTCGCACCATCAAGGCCGCGATCACGGTCGAGCGCGAGCGCACGATCGCCTTCGCGCTGTCCGGGGTGACGCCATCGCGCTGCTTGAGCTCGTGGTAGAGCATCCAGTAGTCGCGGAAGCGCGGATCGCTTTCGATGTTGCACAGCTCGAAGTCGACATCCGGCTTGAGGCGCAGGTTGAGCCGCGCGATGCGCGACTCGATCACCGCGGGTCGGCCGATCAGGATCGGCCGCGCGATGCCCTCGTCCACCGCCTGCTGCACCGCGCGCAGCACCACCTCCTCCTCGCCCTCCGCGTAGACGATGCGCTTGGGATCGGCCTTGGCACGCGCGAACACCGGCTTCATCAGCATCGTCGTGCGGAACACGAACTCGCCGAGCTTCTCCCGGTATCCGGCGATGTCGATGATCGGCCGCGTCGCGATGCCGCTTTCCATCGCCGCCTTCGCCACCGCCGGCGCAAGCTCCACGATCAGGCGCGGATCGAACGGCTGCGGGATGATGTAGTCGGGCCCGAACGAGCGGGTCTCGCCGCCGTACGCGCGTGCCGCCACGTCGCTCGCCTCGCGCCGCGCGAGCGCCGCGATCGCATGCACGCAGGCGATCTTCATCGCCTCGTTGATCGCCGTCGCGCCGACATCGAGCGCTCCACGGAAGATGTACGGGAAGCACAGCGCGTTGTTGACCTGGTTCGGGTAATCGGAACGCCCTGTCGCGATGATCGCGTCGGGGCGGACCGCGCGCGCCTCCTCCGGCAGGATCTCCGGCGTCGGGTTGGCCAGCGCGAGGATGATCGGCGTCTGCGCCATGCGCGCGACCATCTCCGGCTTCAGCACGCCCGGTGCGGACAGGCCGAGGAAGACGTCGGCGCCATCGATGATCTCGCCCAGCGTGCGCGCATCCGTGTCGCGCGCATAGCGCGCCTTGTTCGCGTCCATCTCCTCGGTACGCCCCTCGAACACGACGCCGAGGCGATCGGCCACCCAGATGTTCTCCGCCTTCACGCCGAGGCTGACCAGCATGTCGAGGCACGCGATGCCCGCGGCGCCCGCACCAGTCGAAACCAGCTTGATGTCCTCGATCTTCTTGCCCGCGACGTGCAGCGCATTGACGACCGCGGCGCCGACGATGATCGCCGTGCCGTGCTGGTCGTCGTGGAACACCGGAATCTTCATGCGCTCGCGAAGCTTGCGCTCGATCTCGAAGCACTCCGGCGCCTTGATGTCTTCCAGATTGATGCCGCCGAAACTCGGTTCGAGGCTGGCGATGATCTCGATCAGCCTGGCCGGGTCGTTCTCGGCGATCTCAAGGTCGAACACGTCGATGCCGGCGAACTTCTGGAACAGCACGCCCTTGCCTTCCATCACCGGCTTGGCGGCAAGCGGACCGATGTTGCCGAGGCCGAGCACGGCCGTGCCGTTGGTGATCACCGCGACGAGGTTGCTTCGTGCGGTGACCGTGGCCACTTCGGCCGGATCGCGCACGATTTCCTCGCACGCGGCCGCCACGCCCGGCGAATACGCAAGCGACAGCTCACGTTGCGTGACGACCGGCTTGGTGGGACTGACCTTGATCTTTCCGGCCGGCGCCTTGCGATGGTATTCGAGGGCCGCGTTCTTGAGTTCTTCGATGGTGGGCATGGCGAACCGCGCGATGGAGAGCGGACGGCATCACCCGATGTCGTCCTGACGAAACCGGGACTATAGCGCGCGGCAGGCATGCAGCGCAGGCCGCCGGCTCGTGCGGCACGGGGCGCACCGCGCGGATTCATTGGTATCCTCCAGCCATGAGCGAGCACGCGCCCGACGGGGCCGAACCGATGTCGTCATCCGAACCGTTCGACCCCGGCGAGATCGCCACGCTGCTGGCGCGCTGCCGGGATGGCGACTCCACCGCCCACAGCTACCTGACGCCGCTGTTCTATGCGGAACTCAAGGCGCTCGCCGGGCGCGCGCTTCGCGGCGAGCGCGAGGGCCACACGCTGCAGACCACGGCGCTGGTCAACGAGGCGTGCCTGCGCATGCTCGGCCAGCGCAACATCCGAACGACTGGCTGCCATCAGCCCGCGGCAGGCGCGTGTCGTGGATCTCAAGTTCTTCGCCGGTCTCGAGCTGGAACAGATCGCCGACATCCTCGATGTCGCGCGCCCCACCGTGGTGCGCGACTGGCGCATGGCGCGCGCCTGGCTGCAGCGCGAACTCGAACCCTGACGACGCACCGCCGAAGGCGTGCGCCGGACTGCTATGCTCGGGCGGCATCCGCGCGGCGGCAGCGCGGGCCATCCGCGGGGCCGGCAATGAGCGACAACGCACGTGCGGCACGCTACCAGCGCGCGCAGCAGATCGTCCACGAGGTGTCCAGCCGGACAGCCTCCGATCGCGAGGCATTCCTGATCTCCGCGTGCGGCGACGACGCGGCGTTGCGCGACGAGGTGGAATGGCTGCTCGCATCGATCGAATCCGGCAACGACGACACGCCCGCCGCCATCGCGGAGATCTCGAACAGGCTGCTCGCCGCACACCGAATCGAGGCGGTCGCGCCACGCGAGTACCGCCTGATCGAGCGCATCGGCCATGGCGGCATGGGCCAGGTCTGGCTGGCCGAGTGCGACGCCGGCGGCGTCCGCCAGCGCGTCGCACTCAAGCTGCTGCGCGGCATCGATGCCCCGGACGAACGGGAGCGACACCGGTTCATCGCCGAGGGGCGCATCCTGGCCACGCTGCAGCATCCGAACATCGCGCACCTGATCGACGCGGGACTGGATGCCGACGGCATGCCCTTCCTCGCGATGGAGTTCGTGGACGGCGAGCGCATCGACCGCTGGTGCGACGCGCACGAACCCGGCCTGCGCCGGCGCATGGAGCTGTTCATCAAGGTCTGCGCCGCGGTCGAGTACGCGCACGGACGTCTGGTCATCCATCGCGACCTGAAACCCGCCAACATCCTCGTCGGTGCGGACGGCGAACCGAAATTGCTCGACTTCGGCATCGCGCGCATGCTCGAACGCAACGACGCCGCCGCGGCATCGACCACCGTGCTGCACGCGATGACGCCGGCCTACGCCAGTCCCGAGCAGATCGAGGGCAAGCCCCTCGGCACCGCGACCGACATCTACTCCCTCGGCATCGTGCTGTACGAACTGCTGACCGGCGCGCGCCCGTTCGACCACATCGCCCATCCGCACGAACGAACGACCGCCACACTTGCCGGGGCCATCACGCCGCCCAGCCGGCGCCTGCGCGCGAAGTCGCCGACGAATACCCCGACACCGCAGCCCGCGTTCAGCGCGAACTCGGGCATGCCTGGCTCGCTGCGCATCGTCCCGAACGTGCGCAGGAAATCCTGCAACGACTCGAAGAGGAACAGCGTCGCCAGGGCATCGCACAGGATGACGCACGTTCGCTCGACACGGCGATCCTGCGCCTGCGACTGCTCATCGCGCAGGACCGATCCGAGCAAGCCGGAACGCTGGTCGATGCATTGCTCGCCCCCGCATGCGCGCAGCCGGACGGCGAGGCGATCCGCAACCTGCGCGAGGCATGGAAGGACGCGGATCCCGCACACGTGTTGCCGGCATGTCCGCTCAGCCATGCGATGCGATGACGCGGGTGCGCATCTCGCCTCGCCTGTGCCCTTTCCTTCACTCGTCACCGCATCGTTCTCGCGGTCGAGGCGAGCCCCGGGCGCACGCGCATCCTGCGGAGAAGCGCGCCGGCGAGCCCTCGATCGTGATCCACAGGATGTCGCGATGCGACGCGCCGGGCCTCCGCCCGGCGGACGCCGCATCGCGACCGGCTGGACTCATTCGTCGGCGGCGAACACCGATTGCAACGGCTGATCCGCGCCTTCCAGCAGAACGATTCGCGCGTCGGCATCGCCGCGCACGCACCCGATCGACAGCACGGCGCCAGCCATCGTCGTCACCCATTCGGACGTCTGCTCGCGGCCATCGACGCCGGCGTGCAGCAAGCGCACCAGAACCCGGCCCGCGCCGACATTCCTGCGCTGCACGCGCAGCGTTTCCCGCGAACCCGCGATCACCAGCACATCGTCGATGACCGGTTCGCCGGCCTCGCGCAACGCGAAGGCATGTCCGGCATCGCCGCGAAGGATCGCCGCCGCGTATTCGCCGTCGATGACTGCACGCTCGCCATAGGGCACGTCGAAACCGTCGCGCAGCAGGACCAGCACGCGCGTATCGACGACCTCGACGACATCCTCACCGCTGGCGGTGAAGGCGAACACCGCGTCGTCCTCGGTTGCATCGTTGCGCACCGGCACACTGACCAGCCAGGTCAGGCTGCGGGCGGGCGGAATCGTGACCACGTCCGCCAGGACGCCGTCGCCGCTGGATGTGCAGGACGCGCCAGCCTCGCCACCGAAGCATTGCCATCGAGCAAACGCCGCATCGAAGGCCGGCGACAATGCGACGGCAACCGGGATTGCCACGACCGGTCCGCGACCGTCGTTGCGCAGGGTCACGGTGTAATCGACCACGCGTCCGTAGCGCGCGTAGCCGCTGCCGGGGTCCATCGCCAGCGCCAGCACGGGCGCAGCCAGCGCGCAAACGACCTCGACGTCGGTCACGTCGCCGCCGGCCACGGTTCCGGCATCGTGGTGAACGACGCAATCGCGTTGATCGGGCTGGGCGGTGATGGTGACGAGGTAGTCGCCGCCGCTGTCCACGGGTGTCTGGAACTCGAACGCTCCATCCGCCGGCACCGGCAGGGTCTCGCCGCCGTTCAGCGACAGCACCAGCCCGCTTCCGGTCAGTCCGGTGACCGTTCCGCCGACACGGTAGGCGTCGGTTGCGCAGGTGACGACGAGGTCGCTCACGTCGCCTTCGACCGTGCCGCTTCCATCGCCGTTGCCACCACCGGCGATGGCGCAGGTCTGCCAGGGCTGCATCGGCTGCGACAGCACGGAGACCGCATAGCCGCTGCCATACGGCAATGCGGTCGGGAACGCGAAACTGCCGTCCGTCGCGACCGCAACGGTTTCCCCCGCATTGATCTGCAGTAGCAGGCCGCTGCCGGCGAGGCCGGAAACGGTGCCGCCCACCGCATGCGCATCCACTGCGAACGATGCCAGCACGACGCAGTCGGTCGTGAGCGGATCGATCGTGCAGGTGCTGTCGTCGAGCACGCCGACGGATTCGCCATCGGCACCGCAGAGGTCGCTGATGTCGTCGAGATGCGAATGGGCATCGGGCGCAAGATCGAGCACCACGCGCGCGGGGACCGGCTCGGCTGCGTAGCCCGTCGTGCAGCTGCCGCCTTCCTCGGTGCAGGCGACGATGCCGCCACTGGCCGCAGTCGCCCCTTCGCTGGTGCTTCCCGACACCGAACCGGGTCCGGTGACGGCCACGGCGAGCTGGGTCTGGCGCAGTTCCACCGCGCCGATGTCGCAACCCGGACCCTGCGGACGCACGACGCCGCGCGAATCGAAGTCGTTGGGCGCCGCACCGCACGTGTCCGGATCGCCCGCGTCGATCGCCGAGCCGCCGACACCCGGCAGGCGGGTCGGGATCGGGCCACCGTTGTCCTGCAAGTCGCCCATCGCCGGATCGGCCGACGACACGTGGGTGCAGGTGGCAAAGCTCGTCGGGCATCCACCGGCGATCACGCTGTCGCGGATGGTCGCCGCGCCATTGCCGCCCAGTTGTCCGATCTGCGCGCCTTCCGGTGCCTGATTGCCCCACGCGACCACGGCGTCCATCGTCAACGACAGCGAGCCGCCCGTCCCTTGGGCCGGATCATTGAGGATGCCGCCGCCGCTCATTCCGGCCGTGTTGCCGGTCAAGGTGACGCCGATCAGCACCGGATGACTGCGACCGGTGCTGAGCGTGGTTTCGTTGAACATCGCGCCACCGTATTGCCCCGCAGAATTCTGCGAGAAGGTGACGTTGATCAGGGTCGGGCTGGCCTCGCCACCGAAGCCGTAGCTGTAGATCGCGCCGGCATCCCAGTCGGCGCGATTGCCGCTGAAGGTGACGTCGCGCAGCAGCGGTTTGGTCGTTCCGCCGTTTTCTCCGCGGAGCAGCATCGCGCCAGCAAAGTCCGCGCGGTTGCCGGCGAACCACAGGCGGCGCAACGCAGGGCTGCAGGTGCGTCCGCTGGCGTTGGCGTTGCAGTACAGGCCGCCGGCGACCGCCGCGCTCAGCCCTTCCCCGGCGGATCCGCTGCCGGCGCTGATGACGAAGCCGTCCAGCACCGTGTCGGCGCCCACCGAGCCCGCCGCGGTCGTGCCATCGATGCGCACGACGATGAAACTGTTGTTCCCGGCGATGTCGCCGGCATCGGTCGTCACGCCATCCGCGTCCGTGGCGTCGTCGTGGTCGATGTCGCCGGACAGTACCGTGCGGTTCGCGCCGGGATCGGCCTGCTCGCGCGCGGTCTCGGTTCCGGCGAACCCGCCAAGGACGCTCAGGCCGGGGCGGATCGAAAAGCTCGCCGTTCGATCGGTGGTCGACGTGGTCGGCCTGTACACGCCCTTCGCAACCCAGACCTCGCTGCAGGTCGGCTCGTGCAGCGCCGCCTGCAGGTCGACATAGGCATCGGCCCAGCCGAAGCCGTTGCCGGCACCGGCAGCGGCGTGATTCACGTGACACACGTGCGGCTGCACGACCTCGACCGCACCGATGTCGCAACCGGCGCCGATCGGACGCGTGAAGCCGCGCTGGTCCTCGTCCGGGCATGCGGTTTCGTCCCCGCCATCGATCGCCGGGCTTCCGTCGCCGGGCAGCATCGTCGAACCGAAACCGCCGTTGTCCTCCAGCGCGCGGAGCTGCGGGTCGGCATCGGCCACGTCGCTGCACTGCGCGCCGCCCGGACAGCCGCCGGCGACGATACTGCGAACGATCACCGGCGCGGCGCCGGACACGTTGTGGATTTCCGGCTGCGCCCATGCCTCGTTGCCCCAGAAGATCGCGTTGACGATCGTCACGGACGCACCGACGCCGTCATTCACCATCGCGCCACCGATGCGATTGGTGCCGTTGGCGGTGTTGCCGCTCAAGGTCACGTTGACCAGTGACATCGCGGCGTTGCCGCCGATGCCGTTGTTGTAGATCGCGCCGCCATTGCCGCCGACGCCACTGCCGATGCTGGCGTCGTTGCCGAAGAAGGTGGCGTTGACGATGCTCGGTGTCGCGGTGCCGCCCTGTCCGCCGCTGTCGTTGTGGATCGCACCGCCCTTGCCGGCACGGTTTCCGCTGAACGTGACGCGCTCCAGCAGCGGAGCCACCACGCCGTCCAGAACGGCCAGGAACTGGATCGCGCCACCGGAACCGGACGCGGTGTTCCGGTCGAACACGACATCGCGGAGATGCGGGCTGGCCGCGCCGTAACCGCTTGCCTCCACGAACAGCGCACCGCCATACGTGGCCTGATTGTCCACGAAGCGCAGCCGCGAAAGCGTCGGAGAGCATTCGCCACCGGGCGCCGATCCGCTGCAATGGAGCCCGCCGCTCAGATTGCCGGGATAGCCGCTGCTCGCACGGCCGAGCGTGATCGTGAAGCCGTCCAGCACCGTCGCTCGCGTGATCGGGACCACGCGCCCGTCCATCCGCACCACGTGAAAGCTGTTGTCGGCCGGATCGCCCGGTACACCGATGTCCCCGGAAAGAAGGGTCGCGTTGGCTGCGGGATCGGCCTGCTCGCGCGTTGTCTCGTCGCCGGCGAACCCGCCATGGACGGCCATGCCGGCCCGAATCGAGAACGATGCGCTCCGGTCGGTTCCCGTCGTCGGGCGGTACGTGCCCTGCGCGCCCCAGATTTCCGTGCAGCCGGGATCGTCCAGCGCCGATTGCAGGTCGACGTACGCGTCGGCCCAGCTCGATCCGTCGTTCGCGCCCGAGGCACCGCCGTTCACGTGGCAAGCCGCACGGGCAGGTCCGGCTCCGGCCAGAACCAGGCCCGCCACGATCACCAGCGCAGTTTCCGCCCACTTTCTCACTCGCGTCCCTCCATCTCGTCCGGCAGCAAGTTGCCGGCGCCATGGCTACGCGCAGGATCGGGGCGCCAAGGATCATCGGCCCGCATCGCCTTGCGTCGCACGCGCGGCGCTCCGTTCCGCCGCGCCAGCCGGGAGAAGGTGGCCGGCAGGCCGGATGCGGACGGATTTCCGCGGCGTCGAATCGACACGCCGCGCCGCTGCCCCCTTCACCCCTGCGGGGAGCTTCCCCCGCAAGCGGGGGAAGCGGGTCTCGGCCCGGCGGCTCATGTCATCGATGAACGAGCTTCCCCCGCAAGCGGGGAAGCGGGCAGGCATGCGCCGCTGCCGTGTTCGCGGCGTCGAGCTTCCCCGCTTGCGGGATCGAGGCCGGCCCTCAGGCCGGGTGAGGGTGGCCGGCAGGCCGGACGGGAGCGTTCTCGCTACGGCGCCGCGCCGAGATAATCCAGCGCCGCCTGCAGCATGCCGGTACTGCCGACGCGCAACGCGTCCTCGTCGACGAAAAAGCGCGGAGAGTGGTTGGCAGGTGCGGTCGCCGGGTCCTGTCCGGCCGGTGTCGCGCCGACGAAGAAGTAGACGCTTGGCACGCCGATCGACGCGCCGAAGTGCGGGAAGTCCTCCGACGCGGTCCAGCGCCGAGCCTCCACCACGTGATCCTTGCCGAGCGCCTTCTCGAGGCTCGCGCGGACTTTCGCGGTGAGGGCGGGATCGTTCCAGGTGACCGGGTTGCTGCCCGGCACGACCGGGATCTGCGCCTCGACAGTGGCGCCGTTCGCCGCGGCGACCTGCTCGGCGTAGTTCTGCAGGCTGGCCAGCGCCTGCGCGCGCATGTCCTCGTCGAACGCGCGCACCGTGCCTTCCAGGCGCGCGGTGTCGGGCACGATGTTGAAGCGCATGCCGCCGTCGAAGATGCCGAAGGTGACGACCGCCGGCTCCTTGTTGATGTCGAGCTGGCGGCTGACGATCGCCTGCGCGCTGGTGACGATCTGCGCCGCGGTCACGATCGGATCGACACCCAGCCAAGGCGTCGCCCCGTGGCTCTGCCGCCCGTGAACGACGATGCGGAAGGTGTCGGAGCTGGCCATCGTGCCGCCGGCCCGGATGCCGACGGTGCCGGCCGGCAGCACGCTGGCGACATGCATGCCGAGGATCGCGTCCGGCCGGAAGTCCTTGAAGACCCCCTCCTCCACCATCAGCGGCGCGCCGCCGCTCTCGCCGATCGGCGAGCCTTCCTCCGCGGGCTGGAAGATGAACATCACCTCGCCCGGCAGCTCCGCCCGCATGCNGGCGAGCGCGGTGGCGACGCCGAGCAGCATCGAGGTGTGCGTGTCGTGGCCGCAGGCGTGCATCACGCCGACCGTCTTGCCCTGGTACTCGCCCTTCGCCTTCGACGCGAACGGAAGATCGACTTCCTCCGTCACCGGAAGACCATCCATGTCGGCACGGATCGCGAGCTTCGGCCCGGGACGGCTGCCGCGCAGGATGCCGGCCACGCCGGTGTGCGCGATGCCGGTCTGCACGTCGAGGCCGAGCGAGATCAGGTGATCGGCGACGATCTTCGCCGTGCGCGTCTCGCGGTTGCCGAGCTCCGGATGCTCGTGCAGGTCGCGCCGCCATGCGGTGATCTGCGGCAGCAGCGGCGCGATCGCGGCGGCAGCGTCGGCAGGTTCATCGGATGCGGCCAAAGCCGGTTGCGCAAACGCGAAAAACAGCGCGCAGGTGGACAGCGAGACGATGCGGGACATGGTCGATTCCTCATGCGGACTGCGCCCATGCTCGCCGCGAAGCGACGTCGCGTCCAGTCCGCGGAAAGCACCCCTTCCGTCGCTGCCGCGACACCTTCCCCTGCTGCGCAGGGGCAGGGAAGCAAGCGCTTCACTTCTCTGCACCCCTGCTCCGCCTCGCGCATCTTCTTCGCTTCCCCCGCAAGCGGAGGAAGCTGCCCGGGGGGGGCTGAAGGGGGCATTCGGTATGACGGGATCATTCGGTACATGCGAAGCGTCGCAGCGAACAGCACCCTTTCCGTCGCTGCCGCGACACCTTCCCCTGCTGCGCAGGGGCAGGGAAGCAAGCGCTCCGCTTCCCTGTACTTCTGCTCCGCTTCGCGCGTTTTCTTCGCTTCCCCCGCAAGCGGGGGAAGCTGCCCGGAGGGCTGAAGGGGGCGCTTCTGCTCTGCTTCCCGTGCAGCGGCGCGGAGTGCTGGATGCGCAGATCGTGGCGCTACAGCCCGAGCACCAGATCCTCGGCTTCCACGTGATCGACGCGGATGCGGTTGGCGAACAGCGAGAACGCCAGCATGCCGGCGAGGCCGTGCGACTGTCGCGCCCACGGCGGCAGCCACAGCGGCGGCACGATCCAGCCCAGCTCGAAGCACGGCGCCAGCGCGATCACGTCGTGCAGCGCGAGCTTGCCGGCGAACAGGTTGTGGCACAGTTCCATGCGCTGGTTGCGCAGCGCCCAGCGGAAGAACGTGTGCACGGACAGCAGGCCGTGCAGGTACACGCTGTCCTTGGTGAACGCGGCGCCGCCTTCGAGCGGTGCGCCGCGGAACACGCGCTGGGCGGAAGCGAAGCTCTCGCCCTCGCGCTGGCCGGAGTCGACGAAGAAGCGGAACACGTCGACGAAATCGGCGCCGCGCAGCGCCATGTCGATGGCCAGGATGCGCAGGCTGATGCGCTTCATGCGCGCGATGTCGATCGAACCGGACATCAGCTCGGCGAACACCGCCAGCCCCTCCTGCGTCGCGGTCACGCGTGGCGACGCGCGCGACAGCGATTTCAGGTGCGGCTGCTCGCGACCGTTGAGCGCGGTCAGGCTGTGCACGAACGCCTCGTGGTGCAGCAACTGGGCGCGGTCGTAGAGGCTGAAGCGCGCGCCGGTGCGCAGGCGGATGCGCGTCGCGCCGGCGGCGGCCTTGGCGATCAGGTCGGGGTCGGTCTCGACCACGATACGGCCCTTGCCGAAGAAGGCATCCAGCTCGTCCTGCAGTTCCGACTGCAGCGATTCGGAGCGAAGCGCGAGCGGCACCTCGTCCATCGGCGAGCTGCTGTGGAAATCGTCGGCGATCTCGATGAAGTGCCTTGCGGCGTCGAGGCTGGTCAGCCGGGCGCCGGGAATGCGGTCGCCCGGCTGTCCGTACAGGCGCGCCGAATGCGCGGTGATGGCCGGCGTGCCGGCCGCGTCGAGCATCTCCGTCGCAACCCGCCACGATGCGGCCGAGCGTCGCACGTACTCGCCGAGCGGATCGCCCGCATCGGCCTCGTGCGCGATCGCGTCGAGCTCCGTCCGCACGTCCGAAAAATCGAATCGCGGATACGTGATCTCGGGAAGTTCGATGCGCCCGGCCCGCCATCCGGCAAGAAAACGCGCTTCCGCCGACGCCGGCCAGCTCAGCGAGCCGAGCACGCGGATGCCGCGCGTGGCATCCACCAGCCGCGCATCGAGCGCCGCGTGGCGAGCAAGCGTGCGGTTTCGGGTGGCCGCGTCCATCGCGGCGAACATAGCAGAGCGCGGGGCTGCTAAGGTGCATCGCGTGGCCGGTCGGCCGCCGTCCCCCTGTCGTTCCCCCGGAGCCTTCGATGATCCGCACTTCCCGCATGCACCACGGCGCACCGGCGCCGCTCGCCGCCGCCATCGCGCTGGCGTTCGGCCTCACCTTGCCGGCCCACGCGTCCGGCCCGTCCGCAGGCGTTTCCAGCCCGCGCTATGCCGCGCAGATGTCCCTGCGCAAGGGCGCTTACCTGCCCGATCCGGGACGGATCGCCAAGAGCGCGTCGCCGCGCCCCGCCGGCGGCGCCACGCTGCCGGTGAGCAACTGCCTCGACGACGGCAGCCCGGGCAGCCTGCGCGCGGTCGTCGCATCCGCGAGCGATGGCGACACGATCGACATGACCGCGCTCGCCTGCGGCACGATCACCCTCACGCAAGGCCCGATCGACACCAGCATCCTCAGCGACGACCCGTTGGTCGACGTGGTCTTCCAGGGGCCGGGGCGCGACGAACTGGTGATCGAGGCAGCGGGCGATTCGATGACCTTTCTGGTCGGCACCGGATCGAGCGCGACCGGACACGCCACCTTCAACGACCTGACCATCGCCAATTCCAGCTATTCGGGCGGCCTGGCGGCGTGCGTCAACAGCTTCGGCGGCACCATCGAGCTGAATCGCGCCACGATCACCAACTGCCACGCCAGCGGCACGGTGCCGCTGGTATTCGGCGGCGCCGTCAACGCCAACAAGCTGATCCTCGTCGACAGCACGATCAGCGATTCGTCCGCGACCGGCACGGGCAACAGTTCCTTCGCGATCGGCGGCGGCGCCTACGCCACCGACAGCGCCATGCTGGTACGCAGCACGATCAGCGGCAACGCCGTGTCGGCACCGTGGTCCATCGGCGATGACGGCTATGGCTACACCACGGCTGGCGGCGGGCTCTACACCCAAAGACTCGCGATGACCGACAGCACGATCGCCGGCAACAGCGTCGAATCGACCAACACAGGCGAAGACGCGCGCGGCGGCGGCATCTTCGTGCGCGGTGTCGGCGAGATCGAAAGCTCGACCATCGAAGGAAACTCCGCCGATGGCAGCGGCGGCGGCATCTACAAGGAGATCTACAGCGTCTACGGCGATCCACCGCCACCGCAGGACACCAAGCTGTACCTCGTCAACAGCACGCTGTCGGGCAACACGGCGGCGTCGGGCGGCGGCCTCGCCATTTCGCGACCGCTGTACCTGTCCAACAGCACCATCGCGTTCAATCACGCAACCGATGGCGCGGGCGGCGTGATGTTCCTCGTCGACGGCGTGTACGATGCGGAAGGCAAGCTCGACGCGCAAAGCTCGATCATCGCCTCCAACACCACCGACGGTGCCACGCACGAAGCCGACTTCGGTGCGGATGGCGCGGTCGCGATCACCGGAGCGAACAACCTCGTCGTCAGCGCCGATGCCACGCTCACCCTGCCCGCCGACACCCTCACCACCGACCCGCTGCTCGCACCGCTGGCGTGGAACGGCGGCGCGACGCGCACGCATGCGTTGCTCGATGGAAGCCCCGCACTCGATGCCGGCAACAACGCCGCGGAACTCGATTTCGACCAGCGCGGCGAGAACTTCGCGCGCGTCGCCGGCACCGTGGCGGACATCGGCGCGTTCGAGCGGCAGGGTCCGGTCACGGTGGAAGATCGCATCTTCGCCGATGGCTTCGACCCCGCCGCGGCGACCGCAACGATCGAACACGTCATCGACGACGGCGACGGCGACACCAACCAGGGACCGCCGTCCAGCTTCGATCCGGACATGCTGTGGGGCAACTACTTCACCGCGCAGCCCGGCGGCGAGTTCGTCGCACGCATCCAGGTCGCGTTCGGCCCGACCTTCCCGTCGCTCGCCGACGGCCCGGTCACGTTCTGGGTGCTGCAGGATCCGGACAACGACGGCGATCCGCGCAACGCATACGCGGTCGGCAGCGTGGAAGGCGTGCCGGACGTGTTCAACGACGACTTCTTCGAGGTGCAGATCCCGCCGACCTTCGTCAGCGGCGGATTCTTCGTCGGCGCCAGCGCGAAGCTGCTGGGCGGGCAGGACAAGCCCGCGCGCGTGGACACCGACGGCGACGCCACGCAATCGTGGTTCTTCTACGCCCCCGACATCGCCGCGACGATCGACGACCTCGCCGCGGCGCCGTTCGGCACGCGCATGGACGACACCGCCTACGTCATCTACCCCGGCGTGTTCATGATCCGCGCGGAGGCGGAAGCCGTGCCGTAGCCGGATTCCGGCCACCTTCCCGCGCAAGCAGCGCGCGGACTCCGCTCCCCACGCGCAGCGGGGGAGCTGTCGCGCAGCGACCAAGCAGCGCCCTTCTTCGCTTCCCCCGCTTGCGGGGGAAGCTCGCGAGCGCGGGTGCGCTTTCGCACTGCAACGACTCGCTTCCCCCGCGTGCGGGGGAAGCTCCCCGAAGGGGTGAAGGGGGCGATCGCCGCGCTCGAAACCGCTTCCGCGTCGGAAGGGAACTCTGACGGAAGGCTCCGGCCACCTTCCCGTGCAAGCAGCGCGCGATCAGTTGCGGTCGTATTTCTCGTCCAGACGGCGATGCAACGCGCGCGTCTGCAAGCGCTCGTCGCCCTTGCGGCGCAGCCTGGCCTCCAGCGTATCGGCGGCGGCGGCAAGTTCGTCGCGGAGCTTCAGGTAGTTGTGCCACCGCTCGGTATCGAGCGAGCCTTCCTCGATCGCCGCGCGCACGGCACAGCCGGGTTCGCTGCCGTGCGCGCAATCGCCGAAGCGACAGGACTGGGCCAGATCCTCGATGTCGGCGAACTGCCCGTCGTCGATCGCTTCGTCGCCGGCCAGCTTGAGCTCGCGCATGCCCGGCGTGTCGATCAGGCAACCGCCGCTGGGCAACGGCAGCAGCGAGCGGTGCGTGGTGGTGTGGCGTCCGCGGCTGTCGTGCTCGCGCACGGCTGCAGTCGCCTGCCGCGACTCGCCGAGCAAGGTATTGGTCAACGTGGATTTGCCGACCCCGGAGGAGCCGACCAGCACCACGGTCTGCCCCGGCCCGAGATAGGCGAACAGCGGCGCGATGCTGTCTGCCGACTTCGCATTGACCGCATGCATCGGCACGTCCGGCAGGCGCGCGCCGAGTTCGGCAAGCGCCGCGTCGGGATCGACCTCGCCGCGATCGGCCTTGGTCAACACCAGCACCGGCGCGGCACCGCTGGCCTGGATCAGCAGCAGGTATCGCTCGATGCGCGCCGGGTTGAAATCGCCGTCGAGCCCGGTCAGCACGAACACGTGATCCACGTTCGCGGCGATCACCTGCAGGCGGCCGCTCTCGCCCGCCGCGCCGCGCTTGAGCTCGCTGCGCCGTGGCAGCACGCGCTCGATCATCGCGGGTTTGCCCGGCCGATAGAGCACGAAGTCGCCCACCGCGGGACGCGTAACCGGATCGACGTTGCGGCGCAGGAAACGCGCCGCCGGTTGCGCGGTGAACGCGGTTTCGCCGTCGTGCAGTTCGTAGCCCGCACGATGCTGCGCGGCGACGCGCGCAAGCGCGAGGCCATCCGCATCGAACGGTTGCGCCGGCGCGCGCCAGCCGATGCGCTCGATGCCTGCACTGCAATCGGAATCGGTTTGCCTGGACGTGCCGGCCATGACGGGTATCTCGGATACGCGTTGCGCGCTCGTGAGGATCGGAAGGAGGCGGGATGGAGTGTCGGACCGGAACCGGAAGCCCGGCCGGATGTCGCCTGATCCGGCTGGATGCAACGAGGGGCGATTCTAGCCGCGTCGGCCGCTCCGTGGCATGACGCCGCTCGTTGTCGCGCATGCTGCGGCGCACTGCTAGGATTTGCCGATTCGTCACCCGCAGGGCGCCTCCCATGCACGACTCCGCGGTCGCCGCCAGCCGTCGGCTCGACCAGGTCCGTTACGACATCCGCGGGCCGCTCAGCCGGCGCGCGCACCAGATCGAGGCGGAAGGCCACGCCGTCCTGCGCCTGAACATCGGCAACCCGGGCCTGTTCGGCTTCCGCGTGCCGCAGCACCTGCGCGACGCGATCGCCGGATCGCTGCCGCGCAGCGAGGCCTATTGTCATCAACAGGGCCTGCCGGAGGCACGCGAGGCGATCGCCGCCCAGCATCGCCGGCAAGGCGCCGATGCCGCGATGGAGCGCGTGTTCATCGGCAACGGCGTCAGCGAATTGATCGACCTCAGCCTGCGCGCACTGCTGAACGAGGGCGACGAGGTGCTGATCCCGGCACCCGACTACCCGCTGTGGAGTGCGGCCACGCGCCTGAACGGCGGCGAGCCGGTGTACTACCCCTGCCCGCCGGAGCGCGGCCATCTGCCCGACCCGGACGAGGTCGAGAGCCTCGTCACGCCGCGCACGCGCGCGATCGTGCTGATCAATCCGAACAACCCGACCGGCGCCGTCTATCCGCGCGAACTGCTGCAGGCGGTGGTCGACATTGCGCGCCGCAACGGGCTGGTCCTGCTCTGCGACGAGATATACGACAGCATCGTGTACGACGATGCCGCGTTCACCCCGCTCGCGCCGCTGGCCGGCGACGTGCCGTGCATCGCCTACGGTGGGCTTTCCAAGGTGCACCTCGCCTGCGGCTACCGCGTGGGCTGGGGCTCGGTGACCGGCGATGCCGAGCGCATCGAGCCGCTGCTGCGCGCGCTCGACCTGCTCGCGGCAATGCGCCTGTGCAGCAACGTGACGGCGCAATGGGCCATCAAGCCGGCGCTGGAAGGCGCGAACGAGATCCGCGCGCTGACCCGTCCCGGCGGACGCCTGCATGCGGCGCGCGCGGCGGTCATGGACGCGGTCGCAGGCAGCGCATTCCTCGAGTGCGTCGCACCGCAAGGTGCGCTGTACGCGTTCCCCGGCGTCGATGCGGCGCGCCTGCCGGGTTTCGATGACGAGGCGTTCGCGCTCGACCTGCTCGAACACGAGCACATCATCGTGGTGCCCGGATCAAGCTTCAACATTCCCCGGCGCAACCGTTTCCGCGTCACGTTGCTGCCGGAGCCGGCCGTGCTCGCCGATGCCTTCGCGCGCATCGAACGCACGCTGCAGCGTCACGCGGAAGCCTCGGCACGCCGCGTCGCCTGACCATGCCCGTCCCCGCGCGCTTCCTGGCCCTCGGCGATTCGTACACCATCGGCGAGGGCGTCGCGGCCGAAGAACGCTGGCCCGCCCAGCTCGCACGGCGACTCGATGCGCGCGGCATCGCGCTCGCCGACCCCGAGATCGTCGCCGCCACCGGCTGGACCACGGACGAGCTCGCCGCCGGCATGGACGACCATGCGTTCGCGCCGCCGTATGCGCTGGCGAGCCTGCTGATCGGCGTGAACGACCAGTACCGCGGACGCGGAATCGATGCGTTCGCCTCCGGCTTTCGCGCCCTGTTCGATCGTGCCGCCACGCTCGCGGGCGACGCGGCGCGGGTGTTGGTGGTCTCGATTCCGGACTGGGGCGTCACGCGCTTCGCCCGCGAACAAGGCCGTGATGCACCGGCGGTCGCCGCGCAGATCGACGCTTTCAATGCGGTCGCGCACGAGGTCGCGGTCGCCGCCGGCAGCACCTTCGTCGACGTCACCGCCGCCTCGCGCGAAGCCGGCGACCATCCCGGCATGCTGGTCGCCGACGGTCTGCATCCATCCGCCGCGCAGTACGCGATCTGGGTCGACGCGATCCTGCCCGCCGCGCTCCGCATCCTCGATCCNGCGGCGCGCTGACGCATCCCGATCCGGTCGGCGCGCCGGCCTGTCGCGTGCGGCACCATTCCGCACCCGATTTAACGGGACCCGAACAATCGCCGGAAACCGGTTTGGTACGTTTCCACCCATGACGGGGAAGCGGCACGGTTCGCGACACCCCCTTTTTCATCGAAGGGAACGCCTGCGCATGTCCTTCCATCGGCTCGCCGCATTGCTCGCCGTCGCCGTCGCCGCCATGGCGCCCTGGTCCGCAAGGGCGGAGGCGATCTGGAGCCTGGACGCATTGCTTGCGGAGCCCACGACCGACGTCTCGCCGCTGCTCGTCGCCGCCCGCGTGCCGGCGGATGCGGCGCCGGCCGCCGCGACAGCCAGCCCGGATGCCGCCGCGCCGGAGACATCCGGCAAGCGCCTGCGCCGCGTGCTGGCCGACCTGTCCATGAGCCTGCGCCACATCCGCTACAAGATGGGCGGGCGCGATCCGGCGACCGGCTTCGATTGCAGCGGCTTCGTCCGCTACGTGTTCCGCCATGGCGCCGGACTGGACCTGCCGATGGATTCGGCCAGCCAGTACCGATCCGGCAATGCCATCGCGCGCGAGAACATGAAGACCGGCGACCTCGTTTTCTTCCGCACCAGCGGCAAACGCGTCTCGCACGTCGGCATCTACATCGGCAACGGCCGCTTCATCCACGCCCCGTCGTCGGGCAAGGCCGTCAGCATCAGCCGCATGGACAACAGCTACTGGGCGGCGCGCTTCGTCGGCGCCCGACGTCCCGACGTGCTGTCCTGAACACCATGGGGCGCACCGGCTGCGGCGCAGCCGCGTCCCTTCGGAGGAAACCTGCATGCGATCCCGACCGCTGGGCCGCTCCGGCCTGACCGTGCAACCGCTGGCCCTGGGCACCAACGTGTTCGGCTGGAGCCTCGACGAAGCCGGTGCGTTCCGCGTGCTGGACGCATTCGTCGACGCGGGGCTCGATCTCGTCGACACCGCCGACATGTACCCCGAGTGGGTTCCCGGCAACCAGGGCGGCGAATCGGAAGCGATGATCGGCCGCTGGCTGGCGCGCACCGGCAAGCGCGACCGCGTGGTGATCGCGACCAAGGTCGCCAAGTGGTCGCACCGGCGCGGCCTTTCGCCCGCCAACATCCGCGCGGCGGCCGAGGATTCGCTGGCGCGCCTCGGCGTCGAAACCATCGACCTCTATTTCGCGCACGAGGACGATCCTTCCGTTCCGATCGAGGACACGCTCGGCGCGTTCGCGCGGCTGATCGAGGAAGGCAAGGTGCGCGCGATCGGCGCTTCGAACTACAGCGCGCCGCGTCTGGCCGAGGCGCTGACGGCCAGCGCGAAGCTCGGCCTGCCGCGCTACGAGGTACTGCAACCGCAGTACAACCTCGTCGAGCGCGACGACTACGAAACGCACTACGCACCGCTGGTGAAGGAACACGAGCTCGGCGTCGTCAGCTACTACTCGCTCGCCAGCGGTTTCCTGACCGGCAAGTACCGCAGCGAGGCCGACCTCGCCAAGAGCGCCGCGCGCGGCGGATCGGTTTCGCGCTATCTGAACGGCCATGGCCTGCGCGTGCTCGCGGCGCTCGGCGACGTCGCCGGCCGCCACGGCGCGACGCATGCGCAGGTTGCGCTGGCCTGGCTCATGGCCCGGCCGGGCATCACCGCGCCGATCGCCGGCGCGACCAGCCCGGAGCAGGTCGCCGAACTCGCCGGCGCGGTGCGGCTGGAACTTTCCGCCGACGACCTCGCGGTGCTGGACGCGGCAAGCCGGCGCGGCTGACCGCCCGCTGCGAAGTCGCGCAAGGCATGCCGCACCTCCGGCATCTTCCCCACGCGCCGGCGCCGGAAGGCATCAATCGCGCGCAAGCGGCGTGACGCTTTCGATCTCGCAGCCCGCCATGAACGCGTCGCCGCGCGGCGCCCCCGACCGCGCCGATCCCCGTGCCGATCCGCTTTCGAACACGACCGTGTCGCCGCTGCGCCCGCAGATCGCGGCGGCGCCGTTCCTCGCCGTCAACCGGATCGGCCGATTGCCGGCAAGCTCCGGGCACGAGCCGACCGTCCTGACGCGATAGTGGCGGTTGCCCGCATGGCGCTGCGGCGCCACCTCGACGACCAATCCATCGCGGTCGACGCGCCAGCCGCGCAGGAATCGCGCATCGACGCACTGGTCCGTGGCTCCGGTGATGTCCCGCCAGTGACGTTCCCGCACCTTCACCGCGTCGAGCACGTCCGCCGGACCACGCGCGACCGGCTGCCCGGGTGCGGATGCAGCGCGTGCGACCGCCAGTTCGCGCATCCGGGTCACGCGGCAAGTGATGTCGCCGCCCCGCACGAACAGACGCGTATCGGGGCAGGCCCATCCACCGGCGGCCATGGCCTGCAGCGAGGCGCCTTCGGCAAAGGCCGGGCACGGCGCCTCCAGTTCCAGCCGAAGCCCGCGATCCGGTCCCGTCCACAGGACGACTTCGCGATCGCCCGTGCGCCGTCCGCCGACGATGCCGTGCAGATCCACGCATCCCGGCGCAGGCGGCTCGCGTGCCGAAACCGCCTGGGTCACGACCAGGACACAGGCACCGAGCGCCACGGCATGCCGCCACGCGGCAGTCGGCCGCACGATGCAGGGGTCTGGCGATCGCTTGCGGTCCACATGAAAATCCCGGCGGAAAGGCGACTGCGCCTCCTCGTGACGGTACCACCGCAACCGCACCGGTCGATCGCAGATGGAGCGACTGGCAACCTCGAAACCGGGCACGACCGCAATGACGACCTCGGCACGGACGCGGTGCTCCCCGAACGATTCGCACGGAAAAACCTCGTCAACCGCACGCATCCCGGCGCGCGTCTCCACTTCGGCCTGCCCCGGATGGAAACGACCTCCGCTGTCCGCGCATGCCTTGCCGGAGCATCGCGAATGCCGAATCGCGCCAGCGCGACGTGTTCTCGACCGACGATGGCACACTGTCCGGAGCCGCACTCGCGGCGGGGTTCTGCTGCCGACCAAGGAAACCACGCGCATTCCAGAACGCGTGCCCTGCATGAAAGACGGTTGCCGAATGCCCGAAATGCCGAAAGCGATGGCGCGCGCAAGGTCGATGACGAACAACGGAGTTGCACATGAGCATGCAGGGAATTCTCGTGTTCCTGCTCGCGGTGATGACACCCACGGCACTGATGATCGGCGTGATCATCGCGTGGAACCGCTGGTTCGATCCCGACCGAGGCCGGCGCTCGCCACTTGAACGCGAACGGCTGACCAACCTGCCGGGCGCAAGCCTTCGACGCGAGCTTCTCCGGCAGGAGGAAAGATTCTTCGACACCGTGTTGCTGATCGCCATAACCGGCCCCGCCTTTGTCGCCACGTGGGCCATCATCCGGCTGGACCGCGCGGGCTTGCTTCACTGGACATGGGGCGACGTGGCGTTGCTCGCGCTGGTGCTCGCGATCGTCGCCGCACTTTGCGTGCGGCTGATCAGGGTCGTACGCAAGCGTCGCAACTGCCGCATGGGACTGGAGGCCGAATACATGACCGCCCAGAACCTGCAGCCTCTGGTATCCGAAGGCTGTCAACTGTGGCACGACGTGCCAGGCGAGCGCTTCAACATCGACCACGTGGTCGTCGCGCCCTGGGGCGTGTTCGCGATCGAGACGAAATCTCGCCGCAAGCCGCCCCGCAAGGTTCGCAACGGCCATCACGTGCGATTCGACGGCCGTGCCCTGCATTTTCCGGAACACACCGAGACACGCCCGGTCGAGCAGGCAAGCGCCCAGGCGGCATGGCTTGCAAGGGAGCTTTCGTCCGCTCTCGGCGAGCGGGTCGCCGTGGTTCCCGTCATCGCGCTTCCCGGCTGGTTCGTCGACACGCAAGGCGGCGCACGCGGCGATGTCATCGCGACCAATGGCAAGGGGCTGGAACGCTTCCTTCCGGGCCGATTCCGCAACGTCTCGCTCGACGAAACGCGGCGCCAGCGCATCGGCCACGCAATCCTGCGGCTGTATCCATCCATCGGCGACAGCGTCCTCTGAACGCATCCAACCACACCGGGACCTTGCATGATCCATGTCCGCGCCACCGCCAAGTTGCTCAAGCGCCTGCGTCTGCCTGCCAAGCTGCCGGAGCCGGAGGGCGCGTCGTCCAATCCGCTCGGCGAGTGGTATGCGGACATCGATTTCATCGACCGCGAGCCGTTCGTGCTGCTGCTGAACGCGGCCACCGGCGTCGGCATGGTGGTACCCGGCCGCGCCGCCGAACTGCGACGCCTGCACGAGCACGCGCACGACCAGATCGGCAAGCTGTTCCGCCATTTCGGCCTTTCCGGCCCGCTCGTGGACGCGGAGATTGCGGCATGGTCCGCGGCGCCGACCTACGCCAGGACGCGCGATCGCAGCCTGCTCGGCTCGATGCGGACGTTCCGCGACGATGCCTGGCGGCATTTCGCATACGAGAACCGCTCGCTGCCGGACGCGGCGGCACGGCAATGGGAGGGATTTTTCCGGCACCCGTCGCTGGTTGACGCGCGCTTTTCCCCGAACCATCACCGCAACTGGCATCGGCCCCTGGAGCTCGCATGCGCGCGGCTCGGGCTGCCGCCCCCGCCGCCGCGCTCGCATGCCGCGGACCAGGATGGCGACGAGGTTGCTCGCCTTCCGCCCGACACGCTGATCGTTCCGCTCCGCTCGCTCGCGCCGCCCGGCATCCTGCTCACGGCGGCGCAGGCGGAGGCGGTGCTCGCCCGAGCGGAGGGCCGGCGCGCGATTCTGCTCGACTTCGCCGGAGTCGGGATACCCGACCCTTCGTTCGTCAGCGCCATGCTGGTCGGTCTTGCCCGGTTTCCGGGGATCGACCTGCTCGCCACGAACATTCCCGACGGACTCCCGGAGACCTTCGCCGGAATGGCCGCCATGCTGGGACATGCCGGCACGCGCCATTGATGCCGGTGGCCGGGGTCAGGTGCCCCGCCCGAGCGCTGCACGTCCGCGACCCGCAACCCTGCCCGGCCACCGCCCCGTCCCGCGATTCCGACGGTGCGGCGCTCAGATCGAGACAATCGGCACAACATTCGAGTCATTCGGCAAAGCGTGCCAGCGGGCCGCTGGCGATGATCGGTGCATCCAGACCAATGGAGATGCATCATGGAGCCGAATCACGCACGCACATCGCCCCTTTCATTGCGCAGTGCGGCACTGGCCTTCGTGCTGGCTGCGGTGTGCTCCTCGCCCGAGGCCGGCGCGACACCGCCTTTGCATGAGCCGCTGCCGATCCGGCACGTCGACATCGACGCCGCCGCGTCGCCCATCCCGGACGGGGAGCTCCACCTCGCCGCGACGCCACAGGCGGCGACGAGCGGCCTGACGGGCTCCGGCAACTGGGCCAATGCGATCGTCCTGGACATGGAGGTCCGGCGATTGGTCGGCGGGCAGTTCGGCTTGTCTTCGAACGGCTTAACCCATCGCAACCTGATCCGGATCAGGTCGGACGGCTCGATCGACGACGACTACTCCTCGGGCGTGAAGACGACCGACGGGTCGATCCTCGCGATCTGGCGGACATCGGGTTCCACGGAGACGTACTTCGGCGGCAGCTTCACGCAAGTGGAGGGATTTTCCGAACTGGCGCGCCTGTTCCGCGCCAACGACAGCTGGTATCCGTTCTCGCCCCGCTACGTGGACGAGGACTACACGCCAGCCCCCAACGGACTGGTCAACTTCATCGCGGACGAGGCGATATCCGGCCGCGCAACCTACCTCGTCGGCGGGGCGTTCACGGCCACCGCGAACGGACAGTTCCTCCGCGGCGCGGGTCGCCTGACGCAGGCGGGCGCCGTCGCGCAGAGCCTGGACCTGGCTGCCATCGAGATCCGCTCGCTGGTGCGGTACCCGGACGGCCGCTTCCTCATCGGCGGCAACTTCTCGATCACCGGCATCCAGCGGAACCTCATGCGTTACACGGCCACCACCAGCGTCGATGGCACGTTCCAGACGGCCACAAGCGGCAATGGCAATCGCGTCAACGCGATGCTCGTGCAACCGGACGGCAAGATCCTCATCGCGGGGTCGTTCTCCCAGGTCAACGGCACCGCCCGCGCGAACGTCGCGCGCCTGAACGCCGACGGATCGCTGGATGCCAGCTTCAATGCCGCAACGAACGACGCGGTGTACTCGGCCGTCCTGCTGGAAAACGGCAACGTGCTGCTGGGCGGAAACTTCACCAGCGTGAACGGCGCGACCGCGCAACACTTCGCCTACGTATCGTCCACCGGCGCGCTGCTGCAGACGTTCGCGTTCAACGACAACATCTATGGGCTCAACGCGGATGCGCTGGGGAACGTCCATATCGCCGGCGCATTCACCTCGCCCCAGACGCTGATCGCGATGGCCTCGTTCGGGTATTCCGAGACACCGGGCGCCACCTATTCCCGTCTGGACGACACGGTCACCGTGAACATCGCGCGCGGCGGCACGATGGCGGTGCCGGAACAGTTGCGACTCCTGTGGAAGGACAGCGCCGGCAACGTGTACGCATCGGCGGATGCCCAGCGTTCGGGAAGCGGAAACTGGACCGCCACCATGGCGGCGCCGCAGCAGAGCGGCACGTTCGTTCTCGTTCCCGAGTACCACCTGCGCGGCGGCCTCGGGAACAACTCGATGTCGGTGACGACGCCGGGGTGGAGCGTCCCGCTGACACGCCATCGCGTCCGTCACGAACTGCCGCCCGTGTCGTTCGGCACCGGCAAGGTCACGCAGGACGTCGGGCCCTACGTGAACGACGGCGAATCGGTCGTGTTCACGCTGACGCCTGCATCCAACTCCTACATCCAGTCGGTCACCGGCTGTGGCGGAACGCTGTCCGGCAATCAGTACACCACCGCGCCGATCACGGACGACTGCGTGGTGCATGTCGAGTTCGGCGGCCGGTCCATCGGCTCGATGGTCGTCGACAATCTCGGCACATCCTGGCCCCTTCTCACGCTGCCGGTCGACAATCAGACCGACATCTCGTTCACGTACACGCTGAACGGCGGCTACGAGCTCGATCACATCGAGGCCGTCGGCAACCCGTCGGCAAGCCATTGCGAGTTCCGGAACGTCACCGCGTCCGGCTTCATCGGGAAGCTGCTGGACGCGACATCCTGCACCTTCAACATCCACGCCCGCCTGCGCACCTATCAGGTCACGCCCGCCGCAACCGGACAGGGGACGATCTCGCCTTCGGCGCCCGTCACCGTCACGCATGGCGACAGCACGCAGTTCACCGTGGCCGCCGCCCAGGGCTGGCAACTCGACGGGGTTTCCGGCTGCAAGGGGGCGCTGGCCGGTTCGACCTACGTGACCGGCCCGATCACCGACGACTGCACGGTATCGGCGACGTTCTCGATGATTGCGCTGCCGGTCGCGCTGGACGCAATCCCGACGCCGGCGTGGCCGGCATACGGTCAGCCGTTCGACTACGTCGTTTCGCTGCGCAACGATGCCGCCATCGCTGCGAGCGGCATCCATATCCAGTCGAATCTGCCCGATGCGGCCGACCCGCAGTCGCTGGTCTGGGAGTGCATGGAGGAAGGCGCGGCCGGCCACACGTGCGGCAGCGGCCAGGGCGCGCTCGACGACGCCGGCGTCGCCATGCCGGCCGGCGCGACCCTGCACTGGCTGATCCAGGGCATCGTGCAGTCGTTCACGCCCCTGCCGGAGCTCGAACTCGAGCTGCAGGTTTCGGCACCGTGGCTCGCGACCCCGCTCGTGCGGATCCTGCACACGCCCATCGTGCTGTTCCGCGACGACTTCGATGCACCCGACGAAGATCCCGGCGTGCACGACGCAGCCGAACGGTGATGCACGCCTGATCCCGGCACGCCACCGCGCGACCAGCTCCAGCCACCGCACCTGCCGGCGAGGCCGCATCGGCTTCGCCGGCAGGTTGTCGGTTCCGCGGCCTCGGCCGATCGCACGGCGCCGGACGTCCGCAACCCGGCTCGCCGGGCCGCGACGCTTCCCGCAGCCGCGGCCGTGCACGCGTCCATGCGCGGACCACGAATCGAAATCGCCCTGTAACGCCATCGTTACAGTCCGGACATACGGTGCGCGGCTTCCTTGCCATCGCAGGAACCACCGTGATCCGTCGCACTCCGCTTTCCCTTTCCATCGCCCTTTCCCTCCAGGGCCTGCTACTGCCGATCGCGGCCAGCGCACAGCAGACCATCGACGCCGTCGCCGACGACGGCACCATGCAGGAACTCGGCGTCATCGAGGTGCGCGCGCAGCGCGAGTCGCAGGAGCGCGCGATCGACCGCAAGCACGACAGCGATGCGATCACCGACGTCGTGTCCGCGGACTCGATGGGCCAGTACCCGGACAAGAACGTCGCCGAATCGCTGCAACGCCTGCCCGGCATCAGCATCACGCGCGACCAGGGCGAAGGCCGCTTCGTCGTCGTGCGCGGCCTCGACGCGGCGCTCAACAGCGTCAGCGTCGACGGCATCGCGATCGGCACGCCGGAAGATTCGGTGCGCTCGGCCACGCTGGACGTGATCCCGTCCGACTCGACCGAGCGCCTGACCGTGGTCAAGGCACCAACGCCGGACATGCCGGGCGATTCCATCGGCGGCGCGATCCGGATCGAGTCCGCATCCGGCTTCGACCGCGACGGCCGCTCGATCCGCGGCAAGCTGGAAGGCGGCTACAGCCAGCTTTCCGGCGACTGGAGCCCGAAGGCCACGTTCAACTATTCCGACCGTTTCGGCGACACCTTCGCCGTCGCGTTCGGCATCAACTACCAGGACCGCGACTACCAGTCCGACAACGTCGAAGCCGAGTACGACTACAACGACGATCTCGGCGAGGACGTGATGCTCGCCGAGCAGGTGCAATGGCGAAAGTACTTCGTGAACCGCAAGCGCTTCGGCACCAACCTCAACTTCGACTGGCGCCCGGACGAGGACAACCGCTACTGGCTGCGCACGCTCTACAGCGACTTCGAGGATGCCGAAACGCGCCAGCGCAGCGTGTTCTCGTTCGGCGACGGCACGCTGGCCGGTATCGAAGGCGGCAATCTGCTGATCGACGAGCTTCCAGCCGATGCGCTGGGCAGGCGCGTGCGCTGGCGCACCAAGGAACAGAGCACGCTTGCATTCAACCTCGGCGGCGAGAACCGCCTTTCGGGCGCGACGATCGACTACCGGGTCGGCTACACCGACACGCGCGAGCGCGTGCTCGACGAAGTCGAGGCGCGCTTCGAGTACGACGGCGACGATCTCGCCGCGCGGATCGACCAGGGCCACGGCATCCCGCGCTTCGACATCATCGACCCGAGCGGCGACGGCTGGCTGCGCAACGAGAACTACGTGCTGGACCGTTTCATCCCCGCGCCGATCCGCGTCGACGACGACGAGCTGTCGGCCGCCTTCAACGTCTCGTTCGAAGCCGGCAACGCGACGTGGAAGACCGGCCTGCTCGGCCGCTGGCGCGACCGCGCCTCGGACATCGACGAACGGGAGCTGCGCGACGTGCCGGACCTGCTGCTTTCGGAATGGTCCACCACGGCGCCGGAACACCGCTTCGGCGACCTCGGCCCCGGCATCGACTCGGGCGCGATGCGCGACTGGTATCGCGAGCACCTCGGCGAGATCGGCGAGCGCCCGCAGGATGTCGCCGAGAACGCGGCGATCTCCGCGGCCGAGGACTACACCGCCAGCGAGGACATCGTCGCCGGCTACTTCATGGGCACCTGGGACATCGACGCGCTCCGCGTGATCGCAGGCGTGCGCGTGGAGCGCACCGATTTCTCCGCCGTCGGCTCGGACATCCAGGTGAACGAGGACGGCGACTTCGTGCTGCCGATCGGCACGCGCCGTGCCGACAACCGCTACACCAACGTGCTGCCGGGCCTGCACCTGCGCTACGACACCGGCAACGACTGGGTGCTGCGCGCGGCGTGGACCAACACCGTCTCGCGCCCGTCGTTCGGCGACGCCTCGCCGCGCATGGAGGTCGATCGCGAGAAGGAGCGGATCGACGCGGGCAACCCCGATCTCGATCCGTACGAGTCGAGCAACCTCGATCTCGCCGCCGAATGGTATTTCGGCGACAACGCGCTGTTCGCGGCCGGACTGTTCCACAAGCGCATCGACGGCTACATCGTGGAGACCACGACGCGCGACAGCGCCGACCATCCCGACTATCGCGTGACCCGCCCGGTGAACGGCGATCGGGCGACCGTTACCGGCCTCGAACTCAACTGGCAGCAGCAGTTCGAGAGCGGCCTGCTGCTCGGCGCGAGCGCGACGTTCCTCGACACCGAGTTCGAGCTGCCCAGCCGCCCCGGCGAGACGTTCGCGCTGCCGCGCGCATCCGATCGCGTGTACAGCGCCTTCGTCGGCTACGAGAAGGGCGGCCTGAGCGCGCGCCTCGCGGCCGTGCATCGCGGCGACTACCTGGACGAGATCGGCGACGAGCGCGCCTTCGACATCCACGTCGCGAGCAACACGCAGCTCGACTTCACCATCGACTACGGCGTCGGCGACCAGTGGACGGTCTACCTCGAGGCCTCCAACCTGCTCGACGAGCCGCTGCGGCTGTACCAGGGTTCGCCGGAATACGTGCTGCAGAACGAGGAGTACGGCCGCACCTGGGCGGTCGGCCTGAAGTTCCGCCTGTGACGGGCGAACCGCGAGGGAATCGACCACCATGAAACACGTCGCACGACGCGCCATTCTTCCGGTCGGCATCGCGATCGCGATCGCCGGCTGCGCATCCACCGCTACCCGCACGCCCGCGGCAAAGGTCCCCGCGCCCGTCCTCGTCGAGGAGGCGTTTGCCAGCGCGATGACGCCGCGCGACAACATCGACTCGCCGACCAGCTGGCAGGCGCCCGACGGAAGCGTGCGCGTGATCGCGAGCGCCAAGGCCACCGACCGGCTGGTCGTCTTCGACGGCGCGAGCGGCGCGACACTCGGCGCGGCCGGCGGGACCGGTCGCGATCCGGGCGAGTTCGACCGGCCCAACGGCGTGTTCGCGCTCGACGACGTGCTGTTCGTCGTCGAGCGCAACAACCATCGCGTGCAACTGCTGTCGCTGCCGGAGTTCGAATCGCTGCTGGTGTTCGGCACGGACGAGCTGATCAAGCCCTACGGGATCTGGGTCGGGCGCGCGGACGGCGGCTACGTGCTGCACGTCACCGACGCCTACGAAACCGCCGACGAGCAGGTCCCGCCACTGGCCGAGCTGGACCGCCGCGTGAAGCGCTTTCTCGTCACCCGCGACGGTGCGCGCTGGCAGGCACGGTTCGACGGCAGCTACGGCGACACCTCGCCGGAAGGCGCGCTGCGCATCGTCGAATCGATCTGGGCCGATCCGGCGAACGACAACGTGCTGATCGCCGAGGAGGACGAGTCCTGGGCCAACGAGATCAAGGTCTACTCGCTGGCCGGTACCTACAAGGGCATCCGCTTCGGTGCGGACGTGCTCGACGCGCAGGCCGAAGGCATCGCGCTCTACGCCTGCGACGACGGCGGCGGCTACTGGCTCGCCACCGCGCAAGGCAACCGGCAGACCACGTTCCATGTGTTCGACCGCACGCGGTTCACGCCGGTCGGCGCGTTCGTCGGAAGCCGGGTCGCAAACACCGATGGCGTGTGGCTCACGCAGCAGGCCAGCACTCGCTTCCCGGCAGGCGCGTTCTACGCGGTCCACGACGACCAGGGCGTGGTCGCATTCGACTGGCGCGACATCGCCGGCGCGCTGGACCTGCGCGCGGACTGCATCGTCCCCGCCCGCTGACGGGGAGATCGAGACGAACGCCGCACCCGTGCCCGGGACGGCTGCGCGCGGGCAGTTTCCCGCGCGCGGAGCCGTCCGGCTTCGCCGGTGCCCGCGCAGCGGATGTCATGCGGCGGTCAGGGCGCCTGCACCGTGCCCGCGAAACGGTAGTACGGCACCCGCGCCAGCGGCAGCCACGGCACCGGCGCGCGATCCTGCACCAGCGCATGACGCGGCACGAGGCGGCACAGGGTTTCCAGTTGCCGCGCGTCGAGCCGCACGCCGTCGTGCGCGAACCACCGCGGCCAGAACCAGCGCGTCAAGGCGCCGTGCTGCACGTGATCCGGCGGCGCCTGGGCGGACGAGACATGGAAATCGACGGCGGCCAGCGTGCCGCCGGACCTGAGCATCGCGACCGCGTTCGTGATCGCGGCCGGCCAGTCCGGGATCATCGTCAGCGAGTACGAGAACACCACCGCATCGACCGGCGCATCCGGCTGCCAGACGGTCGCATCCGCCTCGACGACGCGCAGGCAGGCGATGCGCTGCGCGCGCTCGCGCGCCCGCTCCAGCAGCGGACGGCACAGGTCCACGACGGTATAGGACGCGAGACCGGCGAGGCGCTCGCCGAGGAACTCGGCGTTGCGGCCGGTGCCGCCGCCCAGCTCCACGACATGCGCGGCGCGCGGCAGCGGCAATGCGGCCATCAGCTCGGCGCGCCCCTGCAGCAGGCGTTCGCGGAAACGATCGTACTGGCCGGCCTGCGGCCCGTAGAAGGCGGCCAGTGCCGCCGCATGCGACGCGCCGCGCGGCATGCCGCGCACCAGCCGCGCGAGGACCGCGGCCTCGCCGCGCATCGCATCAAGCCGGCGCATCGGCGATCACGAAGCCGGGATACGTGTGCACGCGGTCCAGCGGCTGCAGGGCCGCGGCCTCCTCGTCCATGAAACGGAACGCCTCGCGCAGCGACTCGCGCCCCGGCCCGATGCGGATGCGGTCCAGGTATTCAGGCCGTGCCTGTGCGCTGCGCAGCAGGATGCGCGCCTGCGGCGCGGCGCGCTCGCGGATCGCCTCCCACTCCTCGACCAGCGCCTCGGGGTGGTACGTGCTCATCCAGTCCATGTGATCGAGCAGCACGAAACGCGAAATTGCCTCCCCGTCGCGATGCAGGAACCCGGTCACCGTCGTGGTGTGCGTCTCGATCGCATCCACGCGTCCCGCCCGCAGTCGCTCGAAGTTCTCGCGGCGCAGGTATTCGGGACAGCAGTCGCCGGCGTACCGTCCGGTCAGGTACACGCGATAGAAGTAGTTTTCGGCCAGCGGAAGCTGACGGAACACGTAGCGCACCGCGGCGCGGATGAAGCCGGCCACGCCGCCCTCGTGCTGCGCCTCGACCAGGCGCCGTTGCGGATGCGGCACGCCGAGCAGGCTCATCACCGTCTGTCGCGCGATCAGCCAGTTGACCGGACGGCTCCAGAGGTGCGGCTCGACGCGCTGGTCGTAGATTGCCTGCTGCTCGGCGAGATCGCGCGCGGCGAGCAGGTCGGCGAACGCCTCGCGCAGACGCGGGCGTGCCGAAAGCCACGCGCGCACGCCGCGCGCGACCAGGCCGGACAGGCCGTGAAAGTAGAAACTGCCGCTGCGATCGGCGAACCAGTGCGTGCGCCGGTCCCACCAGTCGCGCGCGAACGGCTCGAGCTGGTCGCGCAGTTCCCGGCGGTACAGCGTCGCGAAGTCCGGATGCCTGCCCTCGCCGAAGATCGCGAAGAAATCCTCGAACGCAAGCGCGCGGATGCCTGCGATCTTGAGCTGGAGCAGCGCGTTCTGGCGCGGATTGGCATCCACGGCGAACACCTTCCGCGGCCCCTGGATCGCGTAGTCCAGTGCATTGCAGCCGGCGCTGGTGATGACCAGTACGCGATCGTCCGGACCCAGCGCGAGTGCGCGGCGATCCACGGCCGGGTCTTCCCAGCAGGTGTTGTAGACGAGACTGCGCGAGACCAGCGCGTCGAACAGGCGCTCGTCGATGCGGTCGCGCAAGGTGCGGTCGGCCATCGGCGGATTCCATCGGGTGCCGATGCGAGGCTAGGCGCGCTCGATGACAGTCGCATTGCGCCGCGCGTAACGCATGCGCAACCGCGCTGCAACGCGGCCGTGACGCGCCGCGCGGAAACTGCAGCGGGCCGGAAGCGGGGAACGGCAATGCAACGACTGGCGTTTCGCAGCGTGTTCGTGTCGGACGTGCATCTCGGCCTGCGCGAATGCCAGGCCGGCTACCTGCTCGATTTCCTGCGCTCGATCCGCTGCGAGCAGCTGTACCTCGTCGGCGACATCCTCGACATCGAGAACATGGCGCGACGCCCGTACTGGCACGCGGATCACGGCGCGGTGATCGCGCAGGTGCTTGCGCTCGCCGCAGGCGGCACGCGCGTGACCTACATCCCGGGCAACCACGACGCGCCGCTGCGACGCATGGCAGGCCATCGCGTGTGCGGCATCGAGATCGCGCTCGAATCGGAACATCGCGGCGCGGACGGGCGGCGCTACCGGGTCAGCCACGGCGACGAGTTCGACGGCGGCGTCGCGATACCGGCGTGGCTGCAGCGGCTCGGCGACGTGCTGCAGGGCGTACTGTGCAGCGCTAACCGTCGCGTCAACCACGTGCTGCGCGCGCTCGGCATGCATTACCGACCGTTCTCGATCCGACTGAAGTCGCGCGTCGCCAGGGCGCGCCGCTTCATCCTCGATTTCGAGAACCGCGTGGCGGATCGGGCACGCAGGGACGGCTTCGATGGCCACATCTGCGGCCACATCCACTACGGCAGCCTGCGCGAGCAGGACGGCGTGCTGTATCTGAACGACGGCGACTGGGTCGAACACTGCACGGCGCTGGTCGAACACGCCGACGGCACGTTCGAGCTGCTGCACTGGACGGAGCGGCGCGTCAGCCTCGCGCGCGAGGCGCCGCTGCCCGCGCGCGTCGCGGAACTGCCGGCGGCGGCGTGACGCGCAGCGCCACGCCGCCCGCGCGGCAACGTCACCGGCGGCCGATCAGCCCCACGGCGGCAGTTCGAACACGTAGACCATGACGCGGCCGGTTACCGTGCCGCCGCGACCGTCGGACACGGTGTAGTCGAACCAGTCCTGGCCGAACCAGCCGTGATTGGACGTGAACAGCACCTTGTTGTCGGAGGTGATGCTCACGGTGTTGATCGGGATCGGCCCGGTGTGCTCGACCGAGATCAGCGTGAGCGGATCGCCGTCCGGATCGGTCACCGCCTCGGCGATCACGTCGATCTCGATGTTGCCGCCCTTCTGCACGCGCACGTCGAGCGGAATCGCCACGGGCGGGTTGTTCGGCGTGGTCACGTTCACCGTGACCGTGGCGCTGGCCTCGCCGCCACGACCGTCGCTGATCGTGTACGTGAAGCTGTCGGTGCCGAGCCAGCCCGGCGCCGGCGTGTAGGCGACGCCGCCCGCGGTCGCGACCGCGGTGCCGTGCGCCGCGGCGGACACCGCGATCACTTCCAGCGCATCGCCGTCCGGATCGCTGTCGTTGGCGAGCACGGCAATCGGGTTGTCGTGCGAGTCGGCCGCGACCTCGGCCGCATCGTCCACCGCGACCGGCGGCTGATTGAGGTACTCGCGCGGGCCGAGCGTGGAGGTGGCCGTCGCCTTCTCGAAGCGGTACACGTCCACGGTGCGCTTGTGCTCGGCCGGATTGCGCAGCGCGCGGTCGATCCACGCCGGCGGCACGTCGACCGGCTCGCGCACCCACTCGACGGCCGTGCGCGGCTCCGGTTCCGGCGCCGGGACCGTGGTTTCCTCGATGGTCAGGAACTCGATGTCCACTCGGCGGTTCTTCTGCCGGTTCTCGCGCGTGTCGTTCGGGAACGACGGGTTCAACTCGCCCTCGCCGCGCGCGTCGATCTGGTCCGCCGGGATGCCGTGTTCGACGAGATAGCGCTTCGCACTCTCGGCGCGCCGCTCGGACAGCTTCTGGTTGTAGGCGACCGTGCCGACCGAATCGGTGTGGCCGACGACGGTGACGCGACTGACGCGCTCGCTGCCGGCGAGTTTCGCGATCAATTCGTCCAGCGCGGCAACCGCGTCGGGACGCAGGTCGGCGTGGTCGAAGTCGAAGAACGCATCGCCATCCAGCCGCACCTCGTTGCGGATCACCTGCGGCTGCGCGGGCGGCGCGGGATCGGCAACGCTGCGCTCGACCTCGACCATCCGGTACGGCTCGCGGGCGCGGTAGTTCTGGCCGATGTCGTAGCGCAGCAGCAGCCAGCCGCGCGTGTCGTTGCGGTCGATCTCGAAATCGCCCTTCTTGCGCAGCTTCTCGCCGAGCAGCGAGAGGCTGAAACCGGTGTTCGCGAAGTACTTGTCGATGCCGAGCGAGAGCGTCCACTGACTCGAGCTGTAGTCGCCGCGCTCGTAGTCGAGGCCGCCGCGCACGCGCAGCAGCGGCTGGTCGAAGTAGCGCCCGAAGCGCACGCCGACGCCGTTGTCGTAGGGATGCTCGAACCGCTCGACGAGGGTTTCGATCGTCTCCACCTGCGTGTACGGTCCGTTCGCGTCGCTGCCCTCGTGCACGATCGTGTCGGTGAACGATTCGGTGCCGGTGGCACGCGCGCCGGTGGTGGCGTGCATCAGGTACGCATCGACGGAGAAGTCCTTTTTCTCCCAGCCCAGGCCGAGAGTGGCCTTGCGGTCCTTCCATGCGTTCTGGTCGAACGCACCGAACGCCTTGAGCACGCTGGCGTCACCCGGCTCGCGCTCGGTGCCGGCCTCGCCATGCAGCCAGTGGTAGCCGACCTGCACGCCGCCCGCGCCACCGTCGCCGAGCCAGAGCTGGCCGAGCCATGCGCTGTCCTCGTCCTTGCCGAGGATCGCGAGGATCTCGCCGAGCACGTCGCCGTCGTCGTCGATGCCGAGCGAGACGCGCGCGTTGGAGCCGACGTAGGTGACCGGTATCGTGCCGTCTTCCTGCGGCGGCGGCGTGGTGCCCGGCGCGGCGCCGGTCTGCGCCCAGCCCGTGGACGAAAGCGCGAAACCGATCGCGACCGGCAACAACCTGCGATGCATCATGACTGCCTCCCTTGCGCGGGCGGACGCCCGGCTGCGACGAAACGCGCACCGGCCTGCATGCCGGCTCCCCGTGACGGCGCGCAGTATCGCCGATCGACGAAGCGCGACCAAACGCCCGGCATCCGGCAAGCGCGTATCATCGCGCGTTCGTCACCCGGAGCCCGCCATGTCGCTTTCGCCTGCCACCCGCGCCCGCATCGAATCCCTGCTTTCCGGCCACCGTGTCGTGCTGTTCATGAAAGGCACGCGGCAGCAGCCGATGTGCGGCTTTTCCGCCGCCGCCGTCGATCGCCTCGACGCGCTGCTGGCCGACTACGAAACGGTGAACGTGCTGGCCGACGAGGAGATCCGCGCCGGCATCAAGGAATTCGGTCAGTGGCCGACGATTCCGCAACTGTACGTCGATGGCGAGCTGGTCGGCGGCTCGGACATCGTGCAGTCCATGTTCGATTCGGGCGAGCTGCACCGCCTGTTCGGCGTGGCCGAACCGGACCGCACGCCACCGGAGATCCATGTCTCCGCGGAGGCCGTCGAGCGCATCCGCGCCGCACTGGCGCAAGCCGACGACGCGAAGCTGTTCCTCGTCGTAGACGGACGCTTCCAGCCGCAGTTCCAGCTCCGCGAACCGGGCGCGAACGACATCGTCGCCACGTCCAACGGACTGGAAGTCCGCTTCGACGCAGCCAGCGCGCAGCGTGCCCGCGGCGCACAGATCGACTGGGTGCGCACGCCGCAGGGCGAAGGCCTTGCGATCCACCTGCCACTCGCGCCGAAGCCGGCGATGGTGAAGTCGATGGACGTGAAGACCCTGCGCGATCGCATCGCGGCGGG